>JAEEGJ010012513.1_pt1 | contig 20973 bp, 17 predicted proteins | sample 8958761 | NCBI WGS metagenome assembly JAEEGJ01 (sample SAMN16246546, study PRJNA631951) | gut metagenome | biome: gut microbiome; feature: rumen; material: RS-attached | host: Bos | place: Iran: Karaj | collected 2018-10
CCCAGATGACCCTCCAAGGATATGAGGTTACCATTACCTTCGACCAACAAACAGGTAAGTACACCTGCATAGCCACTCGCTAATCAATCACCCGCAGGTGGAGAGCCTGCATAAAACCATTAATGCAGTGAGTCTGATAAAAGAAAGCCCCGCACAAGTAGGTGTGCCGGTGTGCGGGGCGGAAAACTAAGGGCTGGGAGGCGGTGAGAAGCCTGTTTCGAATGTCGCAAGGAGAAACACTTCCCCCCGCCCGCGAGGCCCGAGGCATAGAGAGGTCTGATGCCGCAAATGATAACGCAGCAGGACCGAATCTATTGTGCGGAGCTGGAAAAAAAGTCTGCACATATACACTACATTCAGACAATCAATTCTAGACTTAGAAAATACATCAAGATTAAAAATGAATAATATGAAAATAATCAAAAAAGGACTGAAACCGTTGTTGGCCGTGGTCGTACTAGTCGGCATGACGACTGCTGCCTATGCGCAGGCGGACAGTGTTGATAATGCGGGGGGAGCGTCCCGGTCGTGCCAGAGCACGTGGACAAGTTATAGCCCTCTCAAAGAGGAGTCCAGCATCGTGCGGAGCAACAACGCCAATCACGTGATACACACCCAAAGCAAGGATGTGCAGTCGGGGATGGTATTGCATACCTTTGTCATCAAAACGATCACTTCGGGGACGGAGAAGGCTTTCACGACCTATTTCGACGCGCCAGACAGCACGACCTATTTTGTCGATGTGACCGACATGCGTCTGTTTGAGGATACCTGCTATTTCTGCGGCACGAAGGTGTACTCGTATCTACATCCATTGGGAGGGTATGACAAGCACGGCATCGTGGGTCGTTTCGTAATCCCGCACATGCTTGCCGACACGGGTTCGATTCTGTTTTACGAAGTGAAGGAGACGTTGCATCTGACACGTCTTGCAATCAGTAGAGCACTAGGTTCAAAGGTGCTGGTCAGTGCCATTGGGGATGTGGCTTATAACGGCACCGCCTGCATGGTGGAAATGACTCCTATAAGCATAATGCAATGGAAGTTGCTGCTGGACACTTTGGAAACGCCTAAGCATGCCTTCTTCACGGACATAATGACGATGCGCGACAGCATCAGGCTGCTGTTGCAGTATAAGTGCAACAACAACTACCCTTATGGGCACAACAACTACGACAACCGGCACCAACTGTTCATGATGGACAGGTTCGGCCTTGATGGCTGCCACGCCAGCTATAGCTCGTCGGGGGTATACTACATGGCACACTATGACCTGATAGCGGACGGGAACTTTTGTTTTCATTACAACAAGGCACCGATGCGGCTCTGCCACCTCAACGACTTGGACAAGCAGTTCGGAGTGGCCTTCGGAGTGGAGGAGATGGATGGGAGCCACGGCGGGCTGCGGCTGTTCCCATTCCAGCATGCCTGGAAGTACGACAGCTGCATATACTATCGGACGAATAAGATTGTGGAGATTAAGGATGTCGGAAACCTGTATAAAACTGCCACGGTGATACTTCTGTCGAAAGACTACGCGCATTCCAACGGTATCGTGACCATGCCCGAACTGGGTACCGCGACCCATGGTGTCACCCGGCTGTACACCTCTGATTACATCATGAATTCCTTCACGCAGAAGTTTGTCGGCAGCCATATCGACATATCCGGGAGAGACGGATCGTCGGGACTGCACGTCTTTGATCAAGATGTCACGAGCCTTTCCTTACCGTCATGTTTCAAAATAACCACACAGGAATACCTGAGACTCAATGGGCAGCAGGCGGCTCGTCTTGTCGCGGAGTGGGTGTTTTGGGGCGATGATGATTTTATTTGGGTTAAATTGAATGATGTGTCCAAGTCCGATGTGATAAAAACAACCGTTTGTGAAGAATGTTAAAACAGTTATGGATATGAAAAAGATTGTCTTTACAATTGTCATGATGGCAGTGCTTTGCCCTGCCCTGCGTGGGCAGAATCCGGCGAGGGTGTCCACGGACACCCTGCCGTGCGGGGTGCGGATGCCCAACTATTGGTATAGCGACTGGTATGACACCACCCCGTGGTACCTGTATGGGTCGGCGAGGGATTCGATTCATGTGTACAACGATGGCCGGGACACCTACTACTTCCATTGGCATCCGGGTAGAGTTGGACTCGACGGTGTCTGTAATGAACAGGGCTTTCCCTGTGATTTGACAACTGTGTTCGAGCAGTACGCCCCGACTCCGATACGGGTCAAGGGGCTTTGGGTGATGTTGTCGCAGTACGCCGGGGATATGATGTACCAAAATAACGGCGGTAACATATATCCGGTATTGGACAGCACGCGGCTACCGGAAGACCTGTATCTGTATGTGCCCCGGGCTGGTGCGGAAAACACTTCGACCCTCTACTATCTGGATCGGGTTGCCACCGTGCGGTGGGATACGGCTCATCCGAAGATGATGTGCCTACAGAAGACGCTCGACTCCACATTTGCCGGAGTGAATGACTATTGCCACGTGTACGAGGCGCTGTTTGACACGGTATACACCGTTGAGGGGGAGTTCTGGATTGGAGGGTCGCAACGCAGCAACACGCTAAGTCTTTCACTTGGCAGGCATGAATGGTTCGGACACCTGCACTTTCCAACCCTGTATCTCACCTTTGGTGAATGTTTCGACAGATGGAACAACCCACACGCAAATAAGATGTCGGGGAACAGTCCGGACGGACCGTTTTATATACATGGACCCCATAGCGCTCCTAGATTTGGTCCGTTCGGAGTCATCACCGACGGACAGAGGTATGTGGAGGTGTCGACCAGCGACACGGCACAGGGGCTCGGACTATACACCGCCTTCTATCCCGACTCGACGTACCAGACCATCACCGCCGTGCCCAACAGAGGTTTCCGCTTCAGCCGTTGGAACGACAGCGTGACGGACAACCCGCGCACCGTCTTTGTGACAAGCGACACGTCGTTCATGGCCTATTTTGACTCCCTGCCGGAATATCGTGTAGGCGTGGAGAGCGGCGACGGGGAGCTGGGTCATGTGATAGGAGGCGGTTTGTACTACGAGGGCGAGACGGCGAGGGTAGAGGGGGTGGCGCACGAGGGGAGCCGCTTCGTGGGCTGGGACGACGGCGTGGGTGAGAACCCCAGGGCGTTGGTGGTGACGAGCGACACGGTGCTGACGGCGGTGTTCGAGCCGATACCGCGCTACGAGGTGGGGGTGGAGAGCAACGACCACGGGCTGGGATATGTGACGGGGGGCGGCACGTACTACGAGGGCGAGGAGGCGGTGGTAGAGGCCGTGGCGCACGAGGGGAACCGCTTTGAGATGTGGGACGACAGCGTGAGGGAGAACCCGCGCAGGATCGTCGTGGTGCAGGACACCGCGTTCACGGCCATCTTCAGGAGCGGGCTTGAGGGCGTTGTGACGGTGGCGGCAGTCAGTCAGTTCCGCCTGGTGCCTAATCCCGCGTCGGGCGAGGTGCGATTCGAGGCGTACGGCGGGGACTTCGGCGGTGGCGTGCTGACGGTGCGCGACGCGTCGGGGCGCGAGGTGCTTCGCAGGGAGCTGGCTGCGGGGACGCAGAAGGTCGCGCTCAGCGTGGCGGACTACCCGTCAGGCACCTACTTCGTGACGCTGACCACGAAGGAGGGCATCGGCACGCAGAAGCTGGTGGTGGAGTGAGGGGGAATTGAGAGTTGAAAATTGAGAGTTGAAAATTGAGAATTGAGAGGACATACCCCGGTCTTCGCCCACCCCTCTTTCACATACCCCGTCACTTCGTGGCACCCCTCTCAAGAGGGGACGGCTGGACGGCTGGCGCGATAAGCACTCATATAATTAAGCAATTTTAAAATCAATGAATTAAAATAAAACATTTGTCCATTTTAACTCTCATTTTAACTTCCATTTTCCGTTGGAGACGATATGCAGTAAATAGCCGTGACTAGAAGAACTAAAAACTAAATAAGATGAAAAAGATAGCATTATTCTTAATCTGTTTGTTGCTGGCAGTGGGTGTTGCCGCCCAGTCGCACAGCTTCAGGGACACCTCATACGTGAAGTATGAGCAGTTTGACCTCGTGGGATTTCTATCAGACACGTCGTACAGTAATGGCATAATTATGGGTCCTCCACGAGAGCCTACCACTCAAGGGTATCTGGCTAATGATGACCTGATACAGTACAACTACACCGGTGATCCCAACGGACTGAAAGTTGTAGGGATTTCTGCCGTAGTGTCACCTGATGCACTCACCGTCGACCCGACGGCCCCACCCGAATACCTGCTGCTGTACGATGCCGTGACAGACACCTTCGAACTCAAGGCCACGGTGCCGTGGCAGGAGGCCGACACGGCGGGGAGGCCCTACTATGACTGGATTGTCGGTGTCGACGATGGAAAGCCCATAACGTGGACGGAGGCCTACCATCAGCTGGTGCCGCATAATCACATTGTTTATGACATGTATTTTGACGAGCCGGTGAGAGTGTATGACTCGTTCTATGTGGGTGGTACGTCTGGTCTGGCGTCGAACTATCTAGGCAGTAAGTATTACTGTTACAATCTGATGCGTTATGACCCCGCAACGGGTGCGGTGTCAACAGGCTATCGTCCGATACTATGGAAGATTTATCCCCATGACTCCCACGGGGGGACGTGCACGCCCAACCGATGGTACTGGGCACAGACGAACCAATGGCTGATGGTGCTGCCCATCATAGAGGTGGTGGACACGGAGTTTGCCCATGCGCCGGAGTGTCCGAGGGTGAGCGGGCTGTTTGTGCGTGGGAACTATACGGACACGGTGACGGTGCAGTGGACGGCTGACAGCCTGCACACGGAGTACGAGCTGTCGTACGGGCGCGAGGGCACAGCGGCTGCGGACGGCACCATCGTGAGGCTGAACAATACGACCCGCTGGCAGTTCACGGACACGTCCTACAGCGACATACCGATGGTGGCGTATGTGCGGACGGTGTGCCGGGAGTACGACACGCTTCGGCGGAGCGGGTGGAGTTCGGTGCGCTGGCGGCTGCATCACAGCAGGCCGGACGACACCGCGCAGCACGAGGGCATAGCGGTGCCCGAAGAGGGGAGCGACCTGTCGCGCTTTGTGCGGCTGATGCCGAACCCGGCGAGCGGGAGCGTGGTGGTGGCGTCGTCGTACGGCATCGAGGGAGTGGAGGTATACGACGTGAGGGGCGAGCGAGTGCTGGAGCTTTCGGGCACGGGGAGAGGGACGGCGGCGGACTTCGACGTGTCGAAGTGGGCGAAGGGCACCTACGTGGTGCTGGTGCGCACTCCCGCAGGCACCACTACCAAGCGGCTGGTGGTGAATTGAGGGGATTTGAGAATTGAGAGGACATACCCCGATCTTCGACCACCCCTCTGAGGACATACCCCCCCGCTTCGCGGTACCCCTCTAAAGAGGGGATGAGGGGGATGGGGACGGGGGAGGGGGGAACGAAGGGACTATATAATAAAAGGGGTTCGGCGGAGGCCGAACCCCTTTAGGTATGATGTCTGTGAGGGCGGGAGGTTAGCGATTGCTTTCCTCGACGGACTCTTTGATGAGCTGGAATGTGGCTTCGATGTCGTTGTCGAGACCCATGGAGAAGCGGATGAGACCTTCGGACATGCCCATCTCTTTCTGGATGTCTTCGGGAACTTCGGAGCTGGTGCTCTTGCCGGAGTTGGAGAAGAGGGTCTTGAAGTAGCCGAGACTGACGGCGAGGTAGCCGACGCCCTTGCGCTGCATGATTTCCATGATGCGGCTGGCGCTATCGGCGGTGCCCATGTCGATGGAGATCATGCCGCCGTAGCCGTAGCCTTCGTTGCGCATGGCGTTGAAGAGCTCATGGTCGGGGTGCTCTGGGAGGCCGGGGTAGTTGTATTTGAAGCCCACCTCTTTGAAACGCTTGGCGAGGTACATGGCGTTTTCGCCGTGTTTCTTCATGCGGATGTGGAGGGTGTGGAGGTTTTTGAGGATGGAGGCGGAGCGCATGGGGTCGAGCACGGGGCCGAGGAGCATGCAGGTGCCGTTGTTGACATCGATGAGGCTGCCGATGTATTCGGCACTGCCGCAGATGGCACCGGCAACACAGTCGTTGGTGCCGTTGACATACTTGGTCATGGAGTAGACGGTGATGTCGGCACCGAGCTGACAGGGACTGAAAATCATGGGTGTGAAGGTGTTGTCGACGATGAGTTTGGCACCGTGGGCATGGGCGAGCTTGCTGAGCTCGGGGATGTTGGCGATGCGGAGGAGGGGGTTGTTCATGGTTTCGGTGTAGAGGACCTTGGTGTTGGGGTGCTCGTTGAGGGCTTTTTCAACAGCTTTAAGGTCCTGCATGTTGACGAAGGTGGTGTCGACACCGAATTTGGGGAGGTAGTTGGCCATGAAGGCGAAGGTGCCGCCGTAGGTGGTCATGGAGCTGATGATGTGGTCGCCAGCCTTGACTTCGTGGATGAGAGCGCTGGTGATGGCTGCGAGGCCGGAGCCGGTGACCCAGGCTGCCTCGGTGCCTTCCATGGCCGCGAGGGCCTGGCAGAGGGCTAGGTTGGAGGGGTTCCAGTGGCGGCTGTAGAGGAAGTAGCCTTCGGTTTCGCCGTGGAAGGTCTCGGTCATGAGGTGTGCCTCGGGGAAGGTGAAAGTGGCGCTGTCGCAAATGGCGGGATTGACACCACGGTTGGCATCGCGGCCATCGATACGCTGGATGGCTGTTGCGGGATCGAATTTTTTCATGATGTTTATTGTTTTAAGTTTGATTGTTTGTTGTTTTGTTGTCTTATTTTTGGGGGTCGGACGGGTCTGACTTGACGGACGGATCCGACTGGGGTTATTTGTATAATAGGAAGATGGCGGGACGTTTGTGGAGCTCCGGAGGGTCGGTGAGCCACAGACGGGCCATGCGTGTGCGGATGTATTGGGTGGGGAGTGTAAGGTCGCAGGCTACGCAGATGCGTGTGGTGGGCATGAGGCGGGCTGCAAGGAGGGCAAGGAGTTTGTCGTTGCGGTAAGGGGCTTCGATGAATATTTGGGTCTGGCTGTCGCGATAGATTCGCGACTCGATGGTTTTAAGGCTGGCGGTGAGTTTGTTGGCATCGATGGGTGGATAGCCGTTGAAGGCGAAGTTCTGTCCGTTGAAGCCGGAGGCCATGAGTGCGAGGATGATGCTGCTGGGGCCTACGAGGGGCAGGATTTCGATGCCTTGACGGTGGGCCATGGCGGTGATGACGCTGCCGGGGTCAGCAATGCAGGGTACGCCGGCTTCGCTCATGAGGCCAACGTTCCGGCCTTCGGATATGGGGTCGAGGTAGTGGGCTATATCGGTTATGGGGGTGTGTTCGTTGAGTTCGAGGAAGACGGTTTCGTCGATAACTCCGTCATAGCCCATGCGTTTGAGGTTGCGCCGGGCGGTGCGGGTGTCTTCAACGATGAAGGTGCGGCAGGTGTTGAGCATCTCGCGGTTGTAGGGTGGAAGCGAGGTGTCGGCAGGGCCGTCGCCTATGGGAACGGGGAACAGTATGAGTTTTGCAGCCATTAAATCATTTTTAGGAATCCCACTTCTTTTTCGGTGAGTTCGCGGTAGCGACCTCGGGGCAAGTCTTTCTTGGTGAGGCCGGCGAAGACTACGCGATCCAGTTTGTGGACTTTGTAGCCGAGGTGTTCGAAGAGACGGCGGACGATGCGGTTTTTGCCGGAGTGGAGTTCGACACCGACAATCCGTTTGTCGTTTGCCCCTTGTACGTACTGGATGTCGTCGACGTGGGTGATACCGTCTTCGAGTTCAATGCCTTCAAGCATTTTCCTCATGTCGTCGCGGGTGACAGGTCGGTCTAATTCGACTTGGTAGATTTTGTATACGCCAGTGGAGGGATGTGTGAGGTGGCGTGCAAGGTCGCCGTCGTTGGTGAAGAGGAGCAAACCTGTGGTGTTGCGGTCGAGCCGTCCGACGGGATAGATGCGTTCTGGGCAGGCTCCGTCGATGAGCATCATGACGGTTTGGCGTTCTTGAGGGTCGTCGAGGGTGGTGATGAATCCTTTGGGTTTGTTGAGAAGGAAGTATCGTTTGCGCTCGGAACGGAGGGTTTCGCCTCCGTAGTTGACCACGTCGCCTTGCTGGACTTGGTAGCCCATTTCGGTGATGACTTTGCCGTTGACAGAGACGCTTCCGGCAGCGATTAGTTTGTCGGCTTCACGGCGGGAGCAGATGCCTGCGTTGGCGATGTATTTGTTGAGGCGTATTGTGCCATCGTAGGGTTTGGGTGTGGGAGGAGGCGTTTTTTCTTTGCGAACGGGTTTGCGTTTTGGGAGACCGGAGCCTTTGGGAGTATGTGCAGACCGTTCGGGTTTGGCGTTGCGAGGGCTTTTTGTGGTGTGTTGCTCTTCGGTTTTGGTGTAGGGACGCGAACCAGTCGGTTTTGTCCGGCGGGTATCGGGTTTATACGCTTTGTTGTTTCCAGAGCGGGGCCGTTGTGTGGGTTTGTTGTCTTTTTTATTTTCCATGGTTTTGTCAGAATCTCATTTTATAAGGGAAGCTGGCATCTAATTCTTGTTTGTTGCGCAGAGCGGCCACTTGGTTGGCAAGGCGCAGAATGATATCGAGCTTCATGAATTTGAGCCACGAGACGGCTTTATCGTCTTTGCGGCAGGCAAGGGCGAACATAAGGTTGGCCTCGTGGAGGTTTTGTTGGAGCCAGCGGCGAGCACGTGGGTCACCGTCGATGGCATGGCTGAGGAGTCCCAGCCAATGGTAGTTGTGTTGTACGAGCCATTGTTCGGCTTCAGCGTCGTCTTGCAGAAAGTTGCTGAAGGCTGCCAGTTCAGTGTAGCCAGCCGAGACGAGCCATTGGAAGAATTCTTTATTGCCTCCAATGGCTTGTTCGAGAGCCAAAAGCACCCGGGGGCTGTAGGATAGCAGCCCTTTGCGACGGAAGGTGTCCGTGGTGGGGTGTGAGATGGTAGGCATTGGTTTATTGGCGTATTTTAGCTCCCAGTTGGCTTTCCAGATTTTTCTGAAGTTTGGCCATGACGGCTTCGATTTGCTTGTCGGTAAGGGTCTTGTCTTTGTCTTGCAGGGTGAAGCTGACGGCATAGGATTTCATGCCTTCGGTGATGCCTTTGCCGTTATAGACATCGAAGAGGCTGATGCGTTTGAGCAGCTTTTTCTCGGTGGCGTAGGCCACTTGTTCGATTTCAGCAAATGACACTTTGTTGTCGAGTATAAGGGCGAGATCGCGGCGCACTTCGGGATATTTGGGTATCTCGGCATACTGCACTTCTTTGGCGGGGTAGCTCTTGAGGATGAGTGACCAATCGATGTCGGCATAGAAGACTTCTTGTTTGCAGTCCATCCGTTTCAAGGTGTCGCGTTTCAGACGGCCTACGGTGCAGAGGGTTTTGTGGCTGTCGCGGAACACAAAGGCAAGGCCTTCGGCATAGTAGTGTTCGGTGGCGGGAACAATCTGCAATCGAGTAAAGTTGACGCGCATGCGGCGCAGGATGTTCATGACTTGCGATTTGATGTGGTAGAAGTCAACAGGCGTGGATTTGATTTTCCAGTTTTCGGGTTCCATGTTGCCAGTCATGAAGAGGGAGAGATGGGGTGTTTCGACATATTTCTTGGTGACAGGCATAGAATTATTTTCGTCGGGAGTGGCGGCAAGGGCTTCGGTAGAGAGCTGGTAGGTGCGGCCGAATTCGTAGAGTTTTTGGTCGTGGATTTTGTAGTTGAGGTTGCGAACGATGCATTCCAGACCGGAATAGAGCAGGGTTTGGCGCATGACGTTGAGCTCTTTGCTGAGGGGATTGAGAATGTGGATGCTGCGAGCGGAATCGAAGTCAGGATTGTTTTCGAAATATTCGGCTTTGGTGAGCGAGTTGTTCATGATTTCGCTGAAGCCGTTATAGGTAAGCATGTCGCTGACGACGTTCTGGAGTCTGTTGGGATTGGGCTTGGAACTGAAGCTAAGACAGCTATTGATGCGTTCGTCAATGTGAATGTTGTTATAGCCGTAGATGCGCATTATTTCTTCCACAACGTCACACTCGCGGGTGACATCGACTTTGCATGTGGGGATAAGGAGAGACATGCCTTCCTGGCTCTCGGACACGATTTCAATGTCAAGAGAGGTGAGGGCAGTGCGGATGTCGTCGATAGGTATGGGCTGGCCTATGAGGCTGAAGATACGCTGGTAGTTGATATCAACTGCTGCACGGGGAATAGGGTTGGGGTAAATGTCAACCATATCGGAGGCAACGGTGGCTCCGGTTAGTTCTTTTATCAGATAGACGGCGCGTTGCAGAGCCCAGGGAGTGATATTGGGGTCGCAGCCGCGTTCGTAACGGAACGAGGCATCGGTTTTTAGACCATGGCGCTTGCTGGTTTTGCGGATGCTGACGGGATTGAAGTAGGCACTTTCAAGGAAGACGCGGGTGGTGTTGTGTGTCACACCGCTTTTTTCACCACCGAATACACCGGCGATGCACATACCTTCTTCCTCATTGCATATCATCAAGTCGCGGCTGTCGAGTTTACGCTCCACACCGTCGAGGGTCACGAAGGGAGTACCCTGTGGGAGGGTGCGTACCACTACATGATTGCCTGTGATTTTATCTGCATCAAAGGCGTGAAGAGGTTGTCCCACTTCCATGAGGATGAAATTGGTGACATCGACTACGTTGTTGATAGGACGTATGCCCACAGTGCGCAACTTGTTCTGTAGCCATTCGGGTGAATCAGCCACGTGTACGTTCTCTAATGTGATGCCTGTGTATCGGGGGCAAAGGTCGGGTTCTTGCACTGTCACTTGGATGCCTTGCTTGCCAATGGTGCCAGACAGGTCGGCCACTTGAGGCCACTGGATATGTTTCCCGGCATGGTTTCGAGTGTTGAGCACTGCAACCACGTCGCGAGCCACACCAATGTGGCTGGTAGCATCGCTGCGGTTGGCTGTGATGGCCACTTCAAGTGTGTAGTCCTCTTCAAGATGAAAATATTCTTTTGCAGGTATTCCCACAGGAGCGTCATCAGGCAATACCATGATACCGGCATGGTCCGAACCCAGTTGCAACTCGTCGGCAGCACAGAGCATGCCTTCGCTCACCGCTCCACGCAATTTGCCTTTCTTAATCTCATAGAATTCTGTGTCGGATGTGTAAATCTTGGTGCCTATTTGGGCGCAGACCACCTTTTGACCGGCGGCAACATTGGGGGCTCCGCACACAATGTTAAGGGGAGTACCATTGCCTACATCCACTGTAGTAAGGTGCAGGTGATCGCTGTCGGGGTGCGGTTCGCAAGTAAGCACTTGGGCTATCACTACATGCTCAAGACCGCCTTTGATGCTTTCTACCTTCTCTACGCCTTCAATTTCGAGTCCGCTGAAGGTGAGCAATTCGTCAAGTTCGTTAGGGGTGAGGTCGGTGTCGACATACTCACGCAACCATTTATACGATATTTTCATCTATGCTAATATTTTATTGTTTCAACTCGTATAGTTTGTATTGGCTTGTGCCAATAGCTATTTCATTATAAAGATTCTGTGGCACCACGTCGTGTCCATCGGTGATGATGTGGCGTGGCATCGCTTCTTGTATTTGTGCCAAGTCAATGCGTGCCAAATCGATGTGCTTTTCGCGGTAGTAGTATGCATACAGGCTCCATTCCTCTGACATTGACAAAGGAATACCGACCTGTTCTCCTTCCTGCAGCAAAGGGGCAATCTTATGCATGTCCTCCTGCATGGCCACATCGCGGCCGGGTTGCCCGTAGTGCATGGCATTGAGCGTCACGGCACCTATGAAAGATATACTGGCAACGACTATCAGTGCTCTCCGCAGTTTTTTGCTTTCCAGTACATTCCAACGGTTTACAGATTCCTGCAATAGGGCTCCCAACCCCACTGCCACGAAAGGATAGACGGTTAGGATATAGAACCCGTGTTGTTTCAAACTGATGGCTATAGGCAGCACTCCCGACAGGGCAACCAAGATGCATATCCAGAAATTGTGCCAGTCGGCACGGCTTACATTTGGGAACCCCTTGGCTTTCATGCCCACCACCACTACCATGGTCAGTGCCCACACGATAAGGGTCTGTTCGAAGAAGTTTTTCACAATAGTCCAGCGACTCTCCACGATGGGTGTGTCAAGATTGCCCAGCACTTGGTGGGTCAGATAGTTTTCGCCGTATACTACAGCTTCGGGGAAAATCAATCCCGTGGCGGCAAGGCATACCGCAAAGACTCCTACGGCCATCAAGGTATCCGTCGCAGCCAGAATCAATGCATGACCCCATTGACGATGGTTACCCATGACCCAGTCCACAACCCACACAATCATCGGCAAGGCGAAGGGATAGAGTCCCGTAAACCCTTTGCAGAGAAATGCCAGATAGAGGAATACCCCTGCAAAGGCAGACCATAGCAGACGCCTTTCTTCGCGATGCAGAAAGCAGAGCGCAGCGGCCAAGACAAAAATCACCATCGTGCACTCCAGCATATTGTCGTGTGCATTGCGCGACATGGCTGGAATCAATATCCAAAGCAGCAAGGGAATCCAGCCAGTCTTCAGCGAGTATCCCAACCGTCGCCACAGCCGGACGGTCAGCCATGCTGTCAGTACGGTGGTTACCATGGTGAAAAGCCGTGTCACCCAAATGTGGGTGCCGAAAAGTTTGTAGAAGAGAGCCAGAAGCCCCATCACCATCGGAGGGTGTTCATAAAAGTCGGCAAGCAGCGAAGGCGAATGCGTGGGATGCCAGAATGTGCAGGCACCCGTTGCCATGTTGTCAGCCACATTGCCGTATATCAAGCCGTCCATAAACATGCCCGTGGTCAGCAGCGAACCGCTGATCATCATCAAGAAAACCGATGCTACGGAAATGTATAGCAGACAGCTGTTTTTCATGATAGTCCGTTAAGCGTTGTTGATCTTTGCCCAAGTGTCCTTCAGCGAGCAGGAGCGGTTGAAGACCAGATGGTCGGGAGTACTGTCGCGGTCGGTGCAGAAATAACCCATGCGTTCAAATTGGTAGCGCATAGGTTCTTCTATGCCGCGTTCGTTAACCACCATGCGGGCTTCGGCCAGCGAAGGCTCCAACTTGCATCCTTGGAGCACCTGCAGTGAAGTGGGGTTGAGGTTGTCAAGGAATGTTTTGCCCTCGGGTGCGTCGTCGGGAGCCTCGGTGGCAAAGAGACGGTCGAACATGCGAACCTCCGCGTCAATGGCGTGTTGGGCACTGACCCAGTGCAGCGTTCCCTTTACCTTGCGGCCGTCGGGAGCATCGCCGCCACGTGTGGCGGGGTCGTATGTACAATGAATGCAGGTGATGTTGCCTTCGGCATCTTTTTCCACGCTTTGTGCGGTGACGAAGTAAGCATAACGCAGCCTTACCTCGCGGCCCAAGCTGAGACGGAAATATTTCTTCGGAGCATCTTCCATAAAGTCTTCGCGCTCAATATACAGCTCCCGGCTGAAGGGTACTTGGCGGGTTCCGTCGGCTTCGTTCTCGGGATTGTTCACGGCGGCGAGCATTTCAGTCTGTCCTTCGGGATAGTTGTCAATCACCAGTTTCACAGGATTCAGCACTGCCATACGGCGGGGGGCAACCTTGTTCAAATGGTCACGGAGGCTGTTCTCAAGGCGCACATAGTCGATGATGTTGTCGCGCTTGGCCACTCCGATGTCCTCACAGAAGTTGCGGATGCTTTCGGGAGTGTAGCCACGGCGGCGGAAACCGCATATAGTCGGCATACGCGGGTCGTCCCAGCCGCTTACATAATGCTCCTTGACCAGTTGCAGCAGTTTGCGTTTGCTCATCACCGTGTAGTTGATGTTGAGGCGTGCAAACTCGTATTGGTGGCTGGGGAATATGCCCAGTTGCTCGATAAACCAGTCGTAAAGCGGACGGTGGATGTCGAATTCAAGGGTGCAGATGCTGTGGGTGATGTGCTCAATAGAGTCGCTCTGACCGTGTGCGTAGTCATACATCGGGTAGATGCACCACTTGTCGCCCGTGCGGTGGTGGTTGGCATGGAGAATGCGGTACATAATGGGGTCGCGCAACTGCATGTTGGGGTGTGCCATGTCGATTTTGGCACGCAGCACCTTCTCACCGTCGGCAAATTCGCCCTTGCGCATACGCTCAAAGAGGTCGAGGTTCTCTTCCACCGAGCGGTCGCGCCACGGGCTGTTCTTGCCGGGTTCGGTCACTGTTCCGCGACCGATGCGGATTTCCTCCTGCGTCTGGTCGTCGACGTAGGCCAGCCCTTTTTTGATAAGCACGACTGCCCATTCATATAGCTGTTCGAAATAGTCGCTTGCGTAGTGCACTCCTGCCCAGTCGAAGCCTAACCATCGGATGTCCTGCTGTATGGAGTCCACATACTCGGTATCCTCTTTCACCGGGTTGGTATCGTCGAAACGAAGGTTTGTTTTGCCGCCATACTTTTTGGCGAGGCCGAAATTGAGGCAGATTGATTTGGCATGTCCAATGTGCAGATAGCCGTTAGGCTCTGGCGGGAAGCGCGTCAGAATAGAGTCGTAGGTGCCCTCGTTGAGCCCCTGTTCAATGATTTCTTCCAAAAAATTCAGTGACAGATTTTCTTCCATCTTTACAAATTATTCATTACGTATTAATTACATAACAATGCACAAAACGCATTAAACTACAAAAATACAAAAAAAATCTTGAATTCCATAGAAAAAAAAACAATGCTTACACACGCAACAGTTATTTGTAGCGAACAAGGTGTATCTGTGGCCGACAACACCCGGTGTGGCAATCGGTCATGGTTTAAGTTTTGTTGTGGTTTTAAAATGGGCGGATGGGTTTTGCGGGGCATTCATGTGTTTCTTTGTCCGCCCCATTAAGGTTTCTTTTAGGTCGCATACACCTTTATTTCTCCTTTGGTAAAGGAAGAACGATGGGAGAACGATGGGAGAACTGAGGAATAACGAGCGAAGGTAGGGACAAGCAGTAGGAGATGAACAATTGAGTTGTTTGAGTTTGGTGAATTGGATGCAAATCACTGATTGCGTGTTGTTTTTGGATGAATGATGTGGGAAATGTTTAAGAAGGTGGTTCCAAAAAAACAAAAAAGGCAACCGCTACAAGATATTTCTTTGTAGCGGTTGCCTACCGATGAGTTTTCGCTTTTGGGGATGTGTGTCCCTTAGAGCGTCACGCCGAGACCCAGATAAAGGGCAGAGGTGTTGATTTTGGAATTCTCGCGGGGATCGATGCTGAGGATTCCTAAGCTGTAACCGCCGAAAAGGCGCAGCCTATGCACATCTATAGCAATGCCGGCGGTGCCTTGAATGTTGAGCTGGCGATATAGGGCATCGGAACCGTACCAGGAGACATCTACATGTTCGCCATACATTTGTTCGGTGATAGTGCTTTTGCCGGTAATTCCATAGCTGACCATGGGACCGCAAAAGATGTTCACTGAGCTGTAGTCGCTGAACGGGACTGTGAAAACGGCAACTAATGGCACGTCTACAATCCATTGCGATTCGCGGGTGGTGGCAGGGAATGTGAGAAGGGTTGATGGATACTCGCGCATGTTGTAGCGCCCGCCAACGCCTATGGCAACACCCCAATGCTTCGAGAAGTTGAGCGTGTAGTTGGCATTCAGAAACAGGCCTGTCATGTTGTAGCTTGTCACCTGCGTCCGTTCAACAACAGTGTATGTCGGCAGGTACTCTGATGCGTAGCCTACGTTAATTCCCAACTTCTGGGCTTGTGCACCTCCTGCAAACATAAGTGCTACCCCGGCGAAAATATATGTTAGAATTTTTTTCATGTTGTCGATAACTTTAAAAAAAGTTGTGCAAAATGCTCTCCCTCGGCAAGGAGAGAAATCGGTTAAAGGACAAAGCCGAGACCGACGAAAATGCCGGAAGTGGTGGATTTCACCTTGTCGCTTTTGTTGATGTCAAGGAGCCCCATGCGGTAGCCGCCGAAGAGACGGAAGGTTTGGTACCGGAGTGAGACACCGACTGCACCCAGAAGGTCAAATTGGTTGTAGTTGGATTTTTCGCCATACCAGTTAAAGTCGGTGCTGGTGTTGAGTAGGTTTTCGGAGATGTTGGTATTGCCTTTGAGGGCATAGCTGAGCACGGGGCCAGCGAAGATTGCTAAGCGTACGTCGTTGCCGAAGGGGATGGCGAAGTTGAACAGCACGGGGACGTCAACAAGAATCTGTGTGTAAGTGGTGGTTTCGGAGGCAGAGAGGACTGTTGTAGTTGATTTCTTCATGTTATAACGTACTTGACCACCAAAGGAAAGGCCGATGTTGTTGGAGAGGGCGTGGTTGTAGTTTACACCAGCGAAGAAACCGTTCATCTCTTGCGGGGTGAAGTTAGTGGTTGATTGCGGTGCGAAACCGATGTTGATACCGAGACCTTGAGCCTGTGTTTTGCCTGCCAGCAGAAGGAATGCCGCAATGGCGATAAGGGAAATTGCTTTTTTCATAGTGATTGGTTTTTAATTATTTATTATTTTATAGCATTATACTTGAGTTGCATTTGTTGGATGCGGTTGCTCCTCCCGGAGGTGCGACCATGTTCTTTTCAAGATGCAAAAATACAACTTTTTCTCGATTTATCAAGAAAATAGTGCGCAATGTGTTGATATATGTGTGATATTGACACAATAGAACATTCTGGCATTAATGCTTGCGGGTGTTGTTTATCGTTTAATGGTGCCAAAGGTACTGATGCTGCCGGAGCCGTTGTTGCCATTGTTGCCATTGTTGCCCGAGGTGTTGGTGCTGGTGTTGGTGCCAGTGGCGGCGGCGGGTTTCATTATCTGGATGTAGGAGGGTGATTTGATGGTCTGTCCGGCAACGGAGACAGAGGGACGCACGCGCAGACCCAGTTGCGACGAGGTACCCTCTTTGGTGAAACTGCTGGCAAAGGTTTTCAGTGCGTCGATACCTGAACTGGAGAAGAGTCGGTAGAGGTCGGTGCTGACACCGAGGGGCACTGTTGTGGTCTTCTTGGCGTTGATGGTGTAGTTCTGGTTGGTGGTGCCGGTGGCAAACTCTTGCGTGGCTACGTCGAGAGCCCAATCCATGGTGGTGAGCAGAGCATTGCGGTCGGTGGGATTTTTCACACCAATGTTGACATTGAGTGCCAGAGGCACGCGCTTGGAGGTGATGGCGGAAGCCAGCATCACCACATCGGTGGCTGAGATTTGCCCGCTGGTGATGTTGCGGACGTTTACCCCGGCGACAGAAACGTTCGACACGTTTTGAAGTGAGTATTCGCAGTTAGCCAGATTGGCTATGCTGGACAGGTTATTAGCCAAGTTGTCTAAAAAAGTGCATGAGCTAAGCGAAAGGCTACATGCCACAGCTACAATGATTAATGATTTTTTCATGATGACGATGTTATTATGTTTTTAAGTGCAAAGATACAAAAAACCTTTGGTATGGCAAGAGGGTGTAGCAACTTTTTTTATAAAAAAAAGGGTATCCCAACATTTTCGGGATACCCTCTGTGGCTCTTTTTTAAGATTTATTCCACCATCAGTTTCTTTGTGATGTCGCCCTGTGTGGTGTGGGCCACGACGATGTACATACCCTTTGGCCAGTCTTTGACCGAGAAGCCTGCGAAGTGATCCTGGCAAGCCAGGGAGAGCTGTCTGGCACCGTCGGAGCGGTAGACATCGACGCCGTTGATGAGGCAGTCGGAGAAGAGGGAGACGTTCTCAGTGGCGGGGTTGGGGATTATCCTCAACGTGTGTTGCAGTCCGTTGTTCGGGATGCCGGCGTTCCTTGTTTCCCAAACAACGCCTTCGCTCCAGTCGCTGTAGCGGAGGGTGTCGCCGTCGCGGCAGACGGTGCGAACGTATGCCACGTAGGATGTGCCGTTGAAGAGGGTGTCGACGTGTCTCCATTTGTTGTTGGTGCAGGAGACGAAGGTGCCGCTGTCGGGGGGAGTACCTTCCGGGCCGTAGGACAGCTGGTACTCGTCGTGTTCGCTGTCGCGGTTCCATCGCAGGACGACGGTGTCGCCGGAGCGGCTGAGGAGGCTGAATCCCGTCACGGGCAGGCAGTCGGGGAGTTCCTCCGCCCAAATGGTGTCGTAGGTCTCAATCAGGGGGAACACCATCCAGAAGTCCCTCGATTCGGTGGGCGCCCATTCGTTCAGCGGGAAATGGTTGGGCAGAAAATTGTGATGAATGGGGTTGTGTTCGTCCATTTTCCATCGGATTTTCTTTTTCATGTATGGCATCTGGCATTCATCGCCGAAAAATATTCCGTTTGCAGAGCCTTGGGTATAGACTTTCATTGTGGTCATTACGCCATACAATCGCCAGAACCACTGCGGGATGGAGTCGATGGTGGGGTTCTGCGCCCATTCGTACAGCATCTCTGCATACTTGTATTGATTGTACGATATACCGACGTAGAAGGAGTCGTCCACATGGACAGGCTTGTCGAAATAGTGCCGGTATTCATAATTTAAAGAATCTAATTCAGCGTGCAAACGGGATGAGCATGAGTCTATGCCAATTGTAGTCCGTTTGGGCCAGTACTGTCGGGGCGATGGCGAATCCGAGTTTATGAGGTCTACGACAAACGAACCCTTGAGCACAAAACTGTCGGGAGTGGCGTCGTAAAGGTACAGGTATTCGTTCGGGTACAGGTTTTCGGATTGGTTCGCCGAACAGTTTGGCCCGCATCCGGCATACATCCACACCGTCAGGCCCACTATGTCGGCTCCGCCCTCGATGTAGTTGTATTGCAGCAGGTCGCCCGCCACATCTTCTTCCCACATCGAATCGGGGTGGCAGTAACAATAAGACAGGAGCTTAGGGGCAACAATCAGTGGATTGCCTGAATCCATCCAAGCCATGTAGTCGAACTGGATGTAGGGCCGGATTACCGTGTCTATGCGCACATAACTCTGGGCCAGCGCCATGCCGGACATTATCGCCAATACAGATGAAAGAATGATTTTTTTCATTTCGGTTTCCTCCTTTCTAATATTCACAAGGTTTGTTTGCGGGGGTCTGATCCACGGTGAAAGGCCAGTCGGCTATGGGGGAAGTAGGTATAAATGAACAATGGTGTCTGCCATAGAGATAAATCGTTGGTGCCGTTTTGACTCCCCGGACAAACTGGTTGTCGGTGCAGTGGAAGGGGGCTGCCGGAGCCTGTTCCACAAGGACATTGAGAATCCCTGAGTGGGAACCCGACACGAGGTAGCCGCCCGTGGCGAGGACATCCATGGATTGCAGTTTGCGCCTTGGGATATAGCGGGTCTCGTACAAGCCAGCAAACACATTGGCCATGTCGATACGGTAGAGATAGCTTTCTCCGGAACCGGTGACAGGGTTGTCGATGTCGTTGAGCAGCCACAGTTCGTCAGAGATTCTGTCGTACCGGATGTCCTTCATCTCGGACCAGTTCGAAGCCGAGGCGGCCGGAGGGATTTCGAGGCTGTACAGCAAGGAGGGACCGGCGGAGCCGAGGCGGATCACCTTCACGGCCACTCCGGCGCCCATCGAGGGCACTTCATAGTGGTATGCCACGGCGAAGTCGTCGTTGGACAAAGGGGTAGCCATCACGCGGCCCAAAACCTTGTGGTCGGAGAAATAATATATGTCCCAGCCGGGAACCGGTAGCTGATAGGCGTAGTTTGCACCCTTTCCATGCACGACAAATTCCAGTCTGTCAAGATCGCAGTTCTTGGACACCAGCACGATGTGGTTGTCCGTAACCGCGAAGTCGGAGAACAGGTTGAATGCATCCTTGTTGTAGTGGAAGGTGTTGACAGACCAGGCCGAGCCGGAGAAAACGGCATCGCCGTACCCCACACGCCTGCATCCGGGGCCGTTCCCGCTGCCGTTCAGAATGGTGTCGTCGGCGATGTAAGGAACCACTGTCTTTTGACCATCATGGAACGGGGCGATGCGCTTAATCCCTGTCACATGGCAATCGGCATTGGTTTGGCAGTTGCTGTAGTTTAAATGTCTTCCAATGACAGTCATCGTATGGAAAGCGCCTCCGGCACCCATCAGGTCGTTAATGTCGAAACAGGCCAGCAGTCCATGGGGGAACGGGGAGCCCATGATTTTGCCACCGGCATACACCATGTCCCCGACAATGCGGATGTCGTTGACGATGACCATGGAGGGGATCTGCGCCGACCTGACCACGGGCGATAGGTTGTCGTGGAGCGACACGGACTGGTTAGTCCCGTTCCGGGCATAAACGATATACTTGCCATCCTTCCATTCCCTGACGATGGTGGTGTCGGCCGGGATGGTAGGCATTTCCCAAATACGGCTTTGGGCCATTATTCTGCCTATCGGCAGAAGCATCAAGATGATGATGAACAGGTTGGTTTTCATATTGGTGTGGATTTGTTATTGATTGGTAAGTCTCTGCAAATATACTCTTTTTTTGAAAAATGCAAGTGTTGATGAGGTGTTTTTAACAAATTCTTTTTGTAGGAGGCTGTGACACATTGACAAAAATAGATGATTGGTCTGTCCACAACAATAAATCAGCCATTATATCGTTAACATTTAAAAAAAATAAAGAATTATGAGAGATGAAAAGTTTTCCCTCCGTAAACGGATAAAGAGTTTCAGCTATGCGTTTGCAGGTATCAAAGTGCTGCTTCGCGAGGAGCATAATGCCCGCATCCATACTGTAGCCGCCCTCGTTGCAGTGATGTTGGGTTTCCTTTTCGGTATCACCCCGGGAGAATGGACAGCGGTAGTGATTGTTATTGCGATGGTGTTTGCGGCCGAGGCAGTGAACTCTGCCATCGAACGGACAGCGGACTTTGTCAAGGCCGAACGCGACGACCGTAAGCGCGACATCAAAGACCTTGCCGCAGGGGCTGTGCTGTTGTGCGCAATGGGTGCCGCAGTGGTGGGAGTTATCATCTTCCTGCCATATCTGATAACCTTTATAAAGACATTGATATGAAGAAATTGC
>JAEEGJ010012514.1_pt1 | contig 20969 bp, 19 predicted proteins | sample 8958761 | NCBI WGS metagenome assembly JAEEGJ01 (sample SAMN16246546, study PRJNA631951) | gut metagenome | biome: gut microbiome; feature: rumen; material: RS-attached | host: Bos | place: Iran: Karaj | collected 2018-10
ACCACCTCTTCCAGACGGCCGTCAGCGCGATAAGGGACTCTTACATGCCCAATGCGGAGCGCAAGAAGGAGTACCTGGCCATCTACCGGGACATAACGGAACACAACAACACGCTCATCGCGTACATCGTCTCCGTGGACTCCCGTGAACGGACGAAGGACCATCTGGAAGCCACGCTCGAGAGGCCGGACCGCAACGGCGAGATCGCCGCCGAGGCCCGTGGCCGTTGGAAGGAAACGTCGAACCGTACAAACCCTTAGGCCATGGCGGACATCGTATCAGACCTCGGAGTGAACCTGCTGGAGGAAGAGATCGACGAGGTCATCTTCCAGACGAACCAGTTCCTCACGGACGCGACCTTCACCGGGTCGCAGGGCCCGTTCTGGTGGATCCTCCAGATGTGCATGGCCCTCGCCGCGCTCTTCGCGATCATCATGGCGGCGGGCATGGCCTACAAGATGATGGTCAAGCACGAGCCGCTCGACGTGATGAAGCTCTTCCGGCCGCTGGCCGTGAGCGTCATCCTCTGCTGGTGGTATCCCCCGGCGGACACCGGCATCACGAGCAGCGGCAGCTCCTGGAGTGTGCTGGATTTCCTCGCGTATATCCCTAATGCCATAGGATCGTACACCCACGACCTGTATGAGGCCGAGGCCTCGCAGATCAGTGACCGGTACGAGGAGGTGCAGGGACTCATCTACGTGAGGGACACCCTGTATCAGAACCTGCAGGCGCAGGCGGATGTGGCGAGGACCGGCACGTCCGACCCGAACCTCGTCGAGGCCACCATGGAGAATGCGGGCGTGGATGAGGTGACGGCCATGGAGAAGGACGCCTCGAAACTGTGGTTCACCTCGCTCACCGCCGGAGCCATCGTCGGCCTGGACAAGATCATCATGCTGATCGCCCTCATCGTCTTCAGGGTCGGCTGGTGGAGCACCATCTACTGCCAGCAGATCCTCCTGGGTATGCTTACGATCTTCGGGCCGATCCAGTGGGCGTTCTCCCTGCTCCCGAAATGGGAGGGCGCCTGGGCCAAGTGGCTCATCCGGTACCTGACGGTGCATTTCTACGGGGCGATGCTCTACTTCGTAATTTTTACGGCGCAGTTATCTATTTGTAAATCAATTATTTCCGTGTTCGGTTTTGTTGCGCGCAACAAACCAGCAACAAAAATGCACCTTTCAAGTCGAAGCATCGGAAAGATCTTCCGGAGTCTCAGAAACTCTCTGCATAGTTACGAAAAATCTGTGAGATTTCCGAGATATCCTATGACTTTTCTTTCTAGAGAAAACAACCTCTCGGATACTGTCCTTTTAGCCGATTTCCGGCTATTGTCTTTCCGATGATATCATATCGAACAAACCAAGAAATCAACATAAACGCAAAACAAAATCACTTATGACCCAGCAGAATTCCGTCCAAAAGGACACCCAAATGACCAAGCTGATTGCCGACCTCCAGAAGAGGGTTGAAACCCTTGAAGATATGCTGGAAGCCGGGAAGGAAGTCTTGACTGTCGAAGAGGCAGCCAAGTTCATGGGGATGGCCAGGAGTTCCCTTTACAAGATGACCTCCGACCAGACCATCCCCTTCTACCGCCCGAACGGAAAGATGATCTTCTTCGAGAAGAGCGACATTCTTTCCTGGATTCGCAAGAACCGTGTTTCGTCACGGGAAGAGATTGAAGAGGAAGCCCGGCTTCATATGCGGAAGCTGGGCGAGAAAGCCAAGAATGTTTAACCAATCCTAATTACCTATCAAGATGGAGCAACCCATTTCCTACCAACTTGTCTTGAACAAGAGCCAGGCGGATTACCTGGCAGCTAGCAAGTACGGTGTCAACCGTATGCAAGCCCTTGTGTCCCTGCTCGGACTCGTCAAAACGGCCGATGAGGAATACACGATGAAGGGCTTCTCTACCACCATCCATCCCGGCCAGTTCGTCGCTTCCGAAGTGGAGCTGTCCCGGATTTGGAAATGCGACCGCAAGACCGTTTCCAGGCTCCTGGATCAAATGAACCAGTTGGGACTTATCTCAACTATCCAGAACAACCGGACGAGCATCCACACCGTTTACTGCGTCCAGAACTGGCGGTTCGAGAACCGGACGGTCTACAACAAGTATTACGAGAGACAGCGTAAGAAAGGCAATCAATGATGTTCGGGCTGTTCTTCGTCCAAACTCTTCCTTTCCCTTCTCTCCATCCAGAAGCGGAATTCCCCACCCTGGGTGAATCCGTCCCTGACTGGAAGTCAATCCTGCTGCTGGAGCATCAAGCTTTTGAACGAAGGGAAAGTGAAGATAGGATGAGAGAGTCCGTCCGGAGTCCTCCATCCGTTCAGGGCAAACCTCCAATTCGGCTGTACGTTTAACCATGGTAAGCTTTAGAAGCCCGTTCCGGGATGCTCCGGCAGTATGTGCCGGAGAGTTGCCGCGATCCAATCGCGACAACGCCAAAGCAAGTTATGCCAATGTCGTACCGTTTCGCTATGCGAACCTGTCCAACAATGGCGACTTGCTTTGCTCCCAGGCTCGCAATCTGAGCTGACCAACAATGTTAGTCAACATGAAGAAAAAAGTCAAGAAACCCCGGCCCAAGCGCACCCTGCACTTGGATACCCGGGTCACTCAGCAAGAGTGCAACACCATCCGTAGTAAGGCCGAGGAATGCGGCCTTACAGCCAGCGAATACCTCCGTAAATGCGCCCTGGGCCACAGTCCCAAGTATCATCTTACGGACAAGGAAGTCGAGGCCTATTTGAGCCTTATTAAGACCAGAGAGCATTTCGTCAACATCACGAACGTTCTGAAAGGAAAGACCGAGGAAGAGAAGCTAGAAATCTTCCAGGATCCGGTCTTCATGTACAAGTGGGTTCGCGCTTGCAGGAACGTTATGGTCTACTGGGACAATATCATCAAAAAAATGCACGAATAAATCAAATACTCATCCAACAATGATCGCTAAAGCAACAGCAGTTTCGCACGGGGGCAACGCCCTCCGTTACTCGGTCAACAAGGAAAAGGCCGAGATCGTCAAAGTTCACAAGATGCCGAAGGGACTGTCGGCCACAACCATGTGGGAAGTGATGGAGGCTACCCGGCTGAAATACCGGGAAAAGTTCAACCAACACCGCCACCTGGTGAACACCTCCATCCGGATTGAGATCTCCCCTACCAAGGAAGAGTCTGCCGGGTGGACGGTGGATGATTGGAACAAGCTTGCGGAGCAATTCCTCCGGGAGTTCGATGCCATTGACCTTTCCGGGAAAACCAAACGGGAAAGCTCAAAGTCCACCCATATCCAGAACAGTCAGTATGTGGTGACGCTCCATAGCGACACCGACACCCCCCATCTCCATATCAACGCCAATCGGATCGATGTGGACGGGAACATCAATGACACCCACAAGATCCACGAACGGGCCAAAATGGCCGCTATTAAGGTAGCGGAAGACCGCAAGTGGGTTCAGACTGAATCCATCTACAAGGAGAACATCAATCAGATCTGCAAGGACTGCATCAGCGTCCTGGAGAAGATGGATTCCTTTAACTGGGACAGTTACGAAAGCGGACTCCAGAAGCACGGCTACGGCGTTGAGTTCCGGCGTGACAGCAACGACAAGATTACCGGGTACACCATCTTGAAAGGCAACTCCCGGTACAAGTCCTCCCTGCTCGGGCCGGGACGCGCCCTTACCCCTTCCCGAATCCTCAATACCTGGGAGGCACTTCATCCGGAACGGGACTTCAAGTGGCAACCGATCCGCCAGGCTGAAACGCCCCAGGTTGTCGCACCCAAGACGAAGAAGTATCCGCAGCCGAAACCGGAAGAGGAAAAGCCCGTCAAGCCGATTCCGGCCAAGATCCTTCAAAAGATTACTGTCGGGTATAAGGAATACTCCGTTGAGATTCCCGAGACGGTATTCAATTTCTTCAAGGAGAATGCCGTTGTCCCGGAGAATACGCTGTGGACGAAGCCGGAGCATATCCTTCAAACCTCGATGCTTCTGTTCGCCGGATTCGTTGACGGAGCAACGACCATCGCCGATAACTGCGGCGGTGCCGGCAGTTCCGCTACGGACGACTGGGGCAAGAAGAAGCCGGACGAGGACGATATGGCGTTTGCAAAACGCTGCCTGGAACGCGCCCGGCAACTCCACACTCGCCCTCCTAGAAGAGGAATGCACATGTAAACCATTAAAAACTAAACACATATGGCAAATACATCCCACCCTAAATCATCCGGCTTCGATGATGAAATCGAGGCCAAGCTTGACAACATCAACACCAGAGAAGAACTGCTGGAGGACACAGGGAAGCTGAATCAATACCTCGAACACGTACACGGCGCGGCATTCCGTGCCGAAAAAGTGATGAAAGAGGCTGATGGTCAGATAGAACGCTTGGAATCCGTTACGAGGTCTGTGGAAAAGAGCGCCAAGTTGATTGAACCAGCCTTGAATTCCATGGCAGACAACATCTCCAAGGACAAGCACTTCCATTTCACGGCACGGCTTGAAGACACCGCCCTTGACTCCATAAAAGACATGCATCGGGAGTTCAAGGAAGACGAGAAAGAGTTTCTTAACAAACACCTTATTTCCGAGGCGAATATGATAACCTCATTCGCGCAAAAACAAGCGAAGGTGCACGCGCAGTTCATGACTGCCCTGAATCAATCATTTGATTACCACAAATCAGAGATGGAGCGGATCCAGAGATACGGTGAGGGCGTCTGGCTCAACAAACGGACATGGCAATGGATTCTCGGGCTTATTATCGTTTGGGGCTTCTGGTTTGTTGCTTCCATCACTTTTTTGATCATCAAGGCAACGTAATAATGCGATATTCTCAAAGAATGATTATATTCTCCCTTAGCGAAAGAGGCGGGATTGCCCGCAGTTCATCTTACTCCTGAAGAGCAGGATAAGATGTAGGGGCCCGGCAAGAGAATTTGACGGCTCCGGTGATTGGAAACCGACCTAAGTGCTGCCGCCGGGCGCATCCAGAAGTTTGTTAAGTGTGGCGTGAATGCCACTCCGATTCCGGATGCCATCAATAAGGCGAACAGCGTGAAATGCTCAACGGGGATGTCGAGCCGGAAGGAATCTGATCGCATTATAAACGGAGTCTCTTGGATTGAGGCTCCGTTTCTCTTAATATGCTGTCAACTGATCTAGACAATTCTGCTCCACATTTGAATATCTTGGCTCAGACTACTTACGAGGACCAATAAACCTGTCTCCGTTGTAGTGGATCATATGGTCCGGCTTATCTGAGAGCCAAACTTCTGTCTCCCAGGCGATATCATCGACATGCTTCTTGAACTCACGGGCGTTCGGGAATGCGGTCACATACACTATCCCGTAAGGGCAATCTTTCGTGAACTCTTCCAATTCCAAAACACGTTTCGCGGAAACCGGGCCGTGGGAAGTCACCACCTCAATCAAGAACAGCCATTCCCTCTTCTCATCGCTGATTACGATATCCGGTAACTTGGAATGCTCTGTAATCGGGAGATTCAATGCTTCAAGGCCAGCCGTGTTAACGTAGAGATCCTTATCTTCTGTATCACCGATGTATAGCAATTTCCCGCCTGGAGCGAATCTGGGAGCGAATTCTTCAACGACGGCAGCCTGTACCTCATTATGGGCACCGGGAGACAGATAATACTCGTTCCCTTCGATAATCAGAGGAATACGATGGATATCACGATCCTTGGCATATTTATCGCGCAGGATTTCATACTCAGCAGCGAACTGACTGACTCGACTATCCCACTTCTGAGTACCATATGATTGGGCGACCTCTAAGGCTTCCTCTGTGATTGCATAGTGTGCGCGGGGACTATTTACGGGAAGCGTGGGATCATCCGGATTATAATTGGCCACTCCAGCCTGGACGAACTGGTGAAGGACTTGCCGGCGGAAGGTCTCACGAGTATTTGGGGCATAAGGAGATCCCGCCTTGTAGTTCTCGTTCACGAAAGCCATAATCTCCTTCGTAATCCTTTGGCTTGTACGTGTTGCCTCGGCCCAAGGAGTATCTTCCTTTACGCTGCACAAAGCCAGCAATGTCAATGCGGACATTTCGTTCTGCTGCGCGGCAGGAAGTCCCAATGCTTTCAGAATCGCTTGTGCCTCAATGATTTTGCTCATTTCTGTTGAATCTTAAAATAGTCCAGGACCAAATCGTTGATGAAGTCGATGGAATAGTTGTTCCTCAAAATAATCTTCCGACCTATCTCCCTTATCGTCTCGATGGGTGGAAGAGGCATCATCCTCAGTTCCGTGGCGCTGACGTTGATGTTCCCGTTGAATGTCCTGAACCAGGCATCAAACATATCGCTGTCCAGCAATGCCGTAAGTCCCATCACTTCATCTCTGCGGAGGTGTCCTTTCGGTCTGTAAATATAGTTCAATTTGTTCTCGATTCCAACAAATTCATGTTGTGACATATTGCCGAAATAAGGAGCTGCCACCAAACGGCTGCTATCATCCTTTGAACTGAATCGTCTGATCAGCACATAATTCTTGTTGGGAAGTAGTGCAGACCTCGTTTCCGGAGCAACCTTGATGTACTGTCCCTTGTCCTTCTTCTGAACAGGATGATCACATAGCATCTTGACCACATTATGGAGCCAATAAAGAGGAACCGTGTCGTCCCCGGGTTCATCCATGATATAATCATATGCCCTGAATGCAACTACCGGTCCCGTCGAGATCTTAATACCATATTCCTCCATATTCCCGTCCCAGGAGCGAAAGAGGTCAAGAATTGCCTCGTCGCGGCCATCAACAGGTAAGTACACGACTTTCTCGGTACTGTTTACGTCTACAATGTCTTTAGCGTCGTACTCTTTTTGATAAGGGCAATTCAGATCGGAGATTCCTTGACTGTACGAGACGGTAATACGGGAATCGTTCCCGGCCGGAAGCATCCGCATAATGACCAGTTCCTGCAGCACTTCATCCTTGGCGAAGGTGTCTTTTCGAGTATTGAAAAGGTGGATCAGATCTATTCTAACGTGCCGGAATAGGAAATCCCGGAACGACTGGAAGTATCTACCGGAGGCAAAGCTCCTGGGGGTAATGAAAATCATCTGGCCGTCTTCTGCCAAGAGTTTGGCGCAAATGGCCATGAATAAGGCATAGATGTTGGTCTGGCCATCAACGATGCTTGCGCAGGATCGAGTATGGACATCATCCTTGGCCAACTTGAAATACGGCGGGTTTGAGATAATATAGTCATATTTCTCTGTCCCGAACAGGTCTCCAAAGATGGTGTCTGCACCATCCAGACACTCACATTTCTCCAGAACAAAGTCAGAATCATTCAGTTGATAATCCAACTTCACACTTCTGTCTTCACACCAAGCCTTAAGATATGAAAGAACGCACTTCGCAAGAGGGATAACCTTTTTATCGGTCTCATATAGTGTTAATGAGATGTGCTCTGGCTTCGAACATTCTACCTGTCGCTCAATCAATGCACACGATAGAATGGCAAGTCCACATCCGGGATCAAGGACAGATAAAACTTTTTTTCCGGACGGAGTTGCCAGTCCTCCCATGAACGCCGAGATTGCTAAAGGTGTAAAGAACTGCCCCTTATGTTTCTTATCCTTTTGGATGGAAGAAGCAGCATACGCTTGCCCGGCTCTCTCAGCGAATTGAGAAGGTCGTTCTCTAACAACGGGTGCAATATGTGACTCTTCTGCCATACACGATGTCATCTATCTATATTCAAATACAAATTTAAGGATATTTTTTGAGAGGCATAGCATGATAACGCTTGCTTCTGACCAAAGCGACAATAAGCGATCGTCAGAGACGGACAGCCCCTGGATTTGCCGGGCATTTCCTCCGCAATTGAATGCACGAAAGCCACCCTCGCCGTTATGGAAGGATGGCTTCGTGTTGTATTGAACCATGCTTACCTGTCGCCAACACTATACGATTTTCTTCCATTCCTGCGGTGTCATGCCGGTAAGGGCCTTGAAACTGCGGAAGAAAGTAGTGCGTGAAGAGAAGCCGGATTCGTCGGCCACATCGTCCATAAGCATGTCCGGGTGCTCCCGCATCAGCCGCTGTGCATACTCAATGCGATAACGCGTGATGAGGGAGGTGAATTTCTCGCCGGAGAGGTTGTTCAGGAGGGCGCTCACGTAGGTCTTGTTGGTGGCCAGTTCGGTGGCGACATCGGTAATACGGAGATTCTTGCGGCGGAACAACTCCTGCTCCTCGATCAAGGAAGACATTTGCGTCATCAGATCGGTCCGGAGTTTGGTATCGGCCTCGACGGCGTCCGGGGTGCCTTCCGTGCCGGGATGACGTTTATGTAAATATCGATATATCAGGATGGAACCGGCTCCAAGCAGGAGAATTGCGCCGATTACCCAGCCCCACGGGAAGCCGGCTTCCTCCAATGGTTCGCAATGGAAAGCCCAGACATCCGCCGTCGTGACGAAATTATCTTCCTCGATTTCAGTCTTCCGCTCATCCTTCGCCACGCCGCCGGCCAGGACCAGATGCCCGTCCGGGGTAAGCAACGCCAGTCCCAGGGAGAACCGGCCCTCCGGGCATTCGGCGCGGAAAAGGTCCACGGAAGCACTGCCTCCGTCCAGGACGGCATCATAGTCGATACGGGCGAAGTGAAGCCGGCCCTCCCGGTCAAAGGCCTGCACCCACGCCTGTCGCCGGGGGCGGTCCACCTGAACGGGTGTCATCCAGTTGAGAGCCTGTCCATCGCTGCCCACCAGCGGTATGGGTGCATCGAGCGCCACTTCCGAGAAGATGCCGTCGCTCACTTTCAGCAACCCCATCTCGCCATTGTCTCTCCTTTTGGCCGTCAACAGATAGGTATTCTCGCCGATGCAGTTGCCATGGCTGCCGGCTCCCAGATTGTAAGCCAGCTCCCATTTTTCCAGCATAGGCTCCATGTAAGCATCACCCAGAAATCTTTCCACCAGCGCACTGGCCGGGGTCCCGAAATTGCTTTCAGGTCCGAAGATCATGTATTCTCCTTCCAATGAGGGAAGTATGTAGGGCCGTTCCCATCCGGAGGGGAATTCCTTCACGGTGGAGAAGCCTGTCACAGGGTCGAAAATTGCCAGGGCATCTTCGGCATACCAGTTGCCGGCGACGAGAACACGCCCGTCCGACAAAGGATGGGCCGAAGACAGGGTCCGTTTCCGGTCCAGGATTCCGACGGCCCGGGTGCTGTGGGTGGAGGGGTCGTAGATTTCTGCACCCCAGCTTTGTCCGATGCCGAACGCCTCGGCGCTGCCGCCGCCGATCAACACCGTTCCGTCTGGAAGCGGGATCGCAAAACCGTTGTCGTGCGAATAGTTCATCGGCACTTCGTGCCAGGCTCCATTTTCGTAGTACTCCAGCGTTTCCAGCGGCCTGAATCCGTCCGTATGGCCGCCGATGACCGTGAGTTCCCCACCCATTATCAGCGTGCGATGCTGCCCCCGGGGAGCATTCAGACTGGCCAGCCGCTCGACCTGCAGGGGCGTCCACTGCATTCCGTCCGGCCCAACGGCAGGTTGTTCTCCCGTTCCCACAGAAGAACACCCTGCCAGGAAGATGGCCGCAAGTATGGACAACACGTGTTTCACTCTGTAAAGATAGCAAGGATTCTTCGCAGAATCAATTTGCCGTACTATTCTCGAACCGGACGGATGGCGTAACCCTGGTCTTGCCCCCAGTGATTCAGATTCCGCCCGTCGTTGCAGAAGGCCCATGCACCATCATCTGCACCTTCGTTCGTGGATGCCGACCAATAATAACCCGTCCAGGGGTTCCCGAAATCATTGTAGCCGCTGTCGTCATGATGTATTCCCGTAGCGGGCAAACCTGAAATGCCGCTGATGTTTTCCTTGGTAGGGACTCTCCAACCTACAGGACAAGGATCATAAATCGTCTTGACGTCAGAACGCCAAGGCTTTGTCGTGAGCTCTTCACTCATCCATGTATAGTCACTTGAATTACCGATAAACGTCGTAGGGTGTTTGACAGTGTACTCGATGGACTGATTCGAACCGCTAACCTTGTCAAATACTGTCGAAGCGGCAGGAACATAGGTGTACGGGGCGTAGTTATTGCCATCTGCTGCCGAGAAGGCGTCCTTGCGGCCCCACTGGAAACAGAAGCCTCTCATGCAATTGCCTACATCGATGGCACCAAGGTTGCGGTCCATGAAGGTCGCCTCATTGTGTGTCATCGTCCCCGGCTCGGGCGTGGCCCAGATGAGCCAGCTCCAGAGAATTGTGTCTTCGCTGTCATAAATGGCCACACAGACATCTCCCGGCGTGAATGTATCCGGCGTGGAAAAGTACACATAACCATCGTTGTAGCTGATGTCGTAGGCACTGCCGTTATGCTTGATAGCTCGGCCCTGTCCGTAAAGTTCCCATAGTACCTTCACTCCGGCGATGTTGGCCGGATCGATGGTCGTAGCCGTCATACCCGTAAGCGGATCCAGCCCACCGTTGCCCTTTACCGTTGCCTTGAATCTATACTTGCCCGACTCAAATACCATGTAGGTGTTCGCCGTTGCTGTAGAGCTGAGGTCCACAATCTCGCTGGATTGGCCATAAAGTGCAGCAATCTCCTCGACAGACAGGGCTTTGTTGTACAGGCGGACATCATCCATCGAACCACGATAGTATTCGCCGCCACCTCTCGATCCCAGGTAATGAGTATACCCGTTCGCCACATTTTTGACACTTGACATCACATAGCTGCAGACTTCACTGCCGTCCACATACAATTTCCCCACCAAATTATCCACATCACGGACATAGGTTACCATGTGCCAGTTACCATCAGCATAAGTGGCTGTAGAAGTCGCGGTGTACCCGTCTTCCCATATTTGGATATTGCCGTTGGAGACCATCCGCACGAACCAGCCGGTATACCCATTCCCAGCATCTGTCCTAATCAAACAACGTTCGGTCGAATACTTGTGGGTCGTGTTGATCCACGCATTGAAAGTAAAGGATGTCGAGGTATCAAAACTCCCAGCCTGCCCGATGTTCAATCGGGCATTTCCATTGAAGGAATATGCATGATTGGGATTCCCGAAACGATCGGAAGTAAGCTGTCCTCCAGACAATTCCTCCACGGCATTAACGGCGCCCACCGCCACTGCGTCGTTCGTGTTCCCATTGAACGGCCAGTGGTGGACCAGATTGCTGACGGGGGCGAATCCATTGAACGAAACCGTAATATCGCTTATCTTGCTACGACCTACTTCGATGGTCTTGTCCGACTTAAGCGTGCGGACTTGAATATCGCCCTCTGTTGTGACGACCGTTACTTTTAGTCCCGTATATATATTCGCCGGAACGGCAATATGGAACGGTACCGCCGTGTTACCGATTTCAACTCCGTCCGCTCCGCAGTCAAGCGTCACGCCAGCCGTACCGGACACCGTAGCGGTGAAATCTTCCGCTAGCGATGCCGCGTTGCTGATTTCTCCGCTTAATCCTTGATCGGCAGAGAGGATGATCCTGCGAACCTTCCGGTTACTTTGCGTCGAGCTGACGTTCACCCGGATGATGCCGACAAGATTCTTGAATTCCAGACTGTTGGTGCTGCTCTCGGCATACATCGGAGAGCCGCTGATGTTCCCTTCTACATAGGTTTGCACGGCCGACAAGGCTGGAGTTCCGGCATTGTAAACGGAAGCCGGATACCAGGCCTTGTAAGGCGCAGTCTCGGCATCGTCGCCTGAATCCTTGGTGAAATCGGCGCGCGTTGTCGTGCTGGTGGTCGAATAGACACCTACTTTAGCAGCCGCGTCCACGATGGTGATCTGGTCGCCGCTGCTCCACACGACATCGTAGCTGTCTCCGTTTTCACTCAGGGCTGTTTTAGTGGCGGAACTCTCGGTTGTGGCCGTAAATACAACAGCCTTTCCAAGTTCGTTCTTCTCGATGTCCAGATTCTGTTGGCAAGCGCTCAATGCGATGGCGGCCAGAGCCGCAAATACAAAGAATCGTTTCATTGTTCAGTCCTCTTAAATGAAATCATCGTCGTCATAACTACCACCATTCCTGAACTGCTCGGTTCCACCTGAGGCGCATATTACGCCTTCCTGCTTCACCTCGAAAAACTCAACCGAGGGCTCTTCGTAAAATTGTTTTTCCTTCTTTTCCATTGATATCGTATTGGTTTATAATCATCGTCAACATTAGACGGCAAAAATAACGCATTCGCGCAAAGGGGAGGTCCCAGAATGGATAAACCGAAGTGCCAAAATGGAAAACAAATTGGTACTCCGTCTCGACGGTCCTTCTTACACTCTCATATTCCCGTAATTCTTCTACATTGACGAAGGATCCGACAGCCGCTTCATCCTATCCTAAGGAAACAGTTTCCCCCTGGTTTTCGGTTGTTTCTGGCAAATTATCGCGTTTTGATAGTCGGCTGCGAGTTTTGAAAGTGCCGGTTTTTTCGTTTTGATTCAATAAGAATCAAGACAAGGACTATCTTTGGAATTCAAATACAGCGGTATGAACTCAACTGATCGACAAACGTATGAAGCCCCCTCGGTCGAGGTTATCAAGGTGGCACAAGGCGGCGTGATCTGCGCCTCTGATCCGAAGTATAACACACCCTTTGAAGAAGGGGAAGACTGGTAAAGGAGGAATGGCAATGAAAAAGATAACAGCACTATTTTGTGCGCTGATTGCGCTTGTTTCCTGCAATATAGAAACGCTTGGACCGGAAACTCCTTCCGACGGCAAGATTAAGGTAAACCTCACCATCGGCCGGGCAGATGACTTTACGGAGACGAAAGCTACTGTGAAAAGCACCTGGGCCGATGACGATGTGGTGTTCGTATTCTTCAAGGGTGTAGCTGCACCTAAATATCTGGAGATGAAATATAGCGGCGGCAGCTGGACCGCTACCGGGAAAAACGGTCTTGCGGCTTCTGATTTGAGCGATGCTGCCGACAAGCGGATGACCGCCATCTACCTGCCCTACGGCAGCACGGCTACCGTAGTGAACGACGGCGGAGCCTTCAAGTTTCAGGACGGATTTGGCAACGATCTCTTCTACAAAGGGTATTTCCTTCAGGCCGAGTTGGTGGATTATACCTTTGCCGGCGAACTGAAGGGCACCCTCAATATGGTGGCGCCTGCGCTTGCAAATCTTTCCGACAAACTGATCCACTTCGATATTTCCGGCTTCACCGCAGGTCACGACTATGCACTCTACCAGGACTATGTGAAGCCACTCACTTTCGGGAGCGTTTCGGCTGACGGGATTGTGTCCAAGACGGAAGGCTCTATGCGTAAGCCTCTTACAGGCTACGCCGACGGCTCGATGATGAGCTTTTCCGGCATCCTGGATGCGAGCGCAGTGGACGTCGCGAAGAACTACCATTTCTCCGTATGGGACGATACCGCCGGCAAGCTCTACACCCGTGAAGCGAGCACGAAGACGGTGAGCAAGGCTATGTACATCGGCATCGGCGATATCTCGGCCCCTGCCACATGGAATGTCTATGAGCAGGACGTCGATTTCGTGTACCTCGGCTTCAACAACGCCTCCGGCGAGAGGATCATGTGGGCCAGGAAGAATCTTGGCGCTACGGTTGAGCAGGGGGAAGGCAGTTACGGATTGTATTACGCGTGGGGCGAAACGACGGGGCATTCCCTGACGGGTACATTCGGCACTTATACCTGTGATCACAACTTCAATACGGACATGACTGTCGCATGGGATGCGAGTCGCATTCTGTTGCCTGAATACGATGCGGCGCATGTGGCGTTGAAAGGGATCTGGCGGTTACCCACGAACACTGAATTCGAAAGTCTTAAAAGTAATACTGACAACCCAGGTTTTAGCAGAGGCAGCGTAAACTCCGGCAAGACCTGGACAAGCACGGTACCGGGATACGAAAGCAAGTCTGTTTTCTTGCCGGCGGCAGGCTCCATCTATGGTACCACGCTGTATGTTAATGAAGGATCTAGCGGCGGGTATTGGACATCATATATTAACGGTGATGGGCATAAATACTGGTATCAGTTCAATTTTTCTAACAGCATTAACAGTACCAACTACGGAGGAGGCTCTCAGGGCTATACAATCCGTCCCGTTTTCAGCGTAGAGTAGCGGGATAATTTGCGTATCTTTGCAAGGATGAGACACATCCGGTTCATAGCTGCTGTTTTGCTGGCGGCCATGCTCGCCTGTGGCGGGGAGATGCCCAGTCAGGCCGGGGGTGACGGGGTTTACCATACATTGCCTGTCGAACCCCTGCCGGACCTGAACGTTCCCCGGAGCGGGCATTTCCTGGCCTTTGTCGGCGGGGAACTGACGGTCATCGGCGGGCATACGACAGGCTTTATCCCCACTGCCACAGCCGAATATTTTCGCGACGGGAGCTGGCATCTGGTGGATATGTATTTTCCGCATGATTGGGGCTTTGGTGTCACTCTCCCTTCGGAGCAGGTGCTGGTGGGAGGCGGCTCCGCCGAGCCATTTGGAATCGGACAGACCTGGGCCGTAGAGCTGTACGATCCTGCAACACACAGATTTTCTCCGCTCCCCGTCCTGGACGTCAAACGTGGGGCTTACACCAGCGCGGTGCGGCTCTCGGACGGCCGTATCATCGTCTCCGGCAACTGGTATGCGGAGGATAGGATTTCCACCTATTCCCCTGAGTCTGGCGGGGAAACCCGACGTGCGCCTGCGCTGGAACGCTCCCTGCCGCTCATCCTTCAGACAGCTCCGGACAATGCCCTGATACTGAGTTCATCCGGCTCTCGGGGTGAACATCTTGATCCTGTCGCGGACCGCCTGAAAGGAGAGCCTCTCGAAGTGCCGCTGCTGCGGGAATGGGAGGCGTGGTTACGACCCGACGTATGCCGGATAAGTGATTATTTCATCGGCGACGAGACCGTGGGCGGATATGCCTGGATATTCCCTGCCATCCGGAAGGCCGACGGGCAATTGGGGCTGATCAAGGTGGTCGGCGAGGAATTTTCCGTATTGGAGACGGAAAGGCCCCTGCCTATGACAAGTGCGGACGGGGAGGCGCTGACTCCCGGCGCCATCCTGCTTGCTGACAGGGCGAATAAACGTGCCTGGATTATCCGGTCTGTCATCGGGACGGGACAGATTGATCTGGCCAGGGTAGATTACGGTGAAGCCCTGCAAGGCGGGAAGGCTCCTGTAAGCCTGTACAGGGCGGAGGCTCCTGACAGCCGTCCTGTCTTCTCGATCAGCGCGGTCCTGATGCCCGGCGGCCGTATCGCGCTGGTCGGCGGTCTGGCAGACTCCGACAATTATCACCCTGACGGCATAGCGTTCATCCTTCAGACAGCGCCGGCCCAGAGAGCAGTTCTGCCGTGGCCGTGGATTATCGCGGCGGCTCTCTTGCTTGCCGCAGCCGTCCTGGTGCTGGCACTGCGGCATCGACGGAGCCGGTTCTTCACGGATGATTCAGAAGCGGAGACGACAGAAGACCTTACTACGGGGGACCCTTTTGCAGGACTGATGGACCGGATCACCCAACAAATGGAAGAGAGACGTTTATTCCTGAAGAAGGGCTTATCCAAAGACGAACTCGCCCGGGCCGTCCACTCGAACACCCGCTACATATCCGACTGTATCAACCGGAAAGCCGGCTGCTCGTTCATTGACTATGTGAACGATTACCGCATCCGCTATGCCCAGCAGTTGCTGTACGAGAACCCAGACATGCGCCTGTCGGAAATCAGCGAAGAATCCGGCTTCTCCAGCGAAGTCACCTTTTACCGCAATTTCAAGGCACGGACGGGGCAGACGCCAAACGAATGGCTGAACACTCAGAAAGACCGGTTGGGGGAATGATTGTCAAAAAACCTGATTCAATAGGTTCACGGCAGCCACTTTCTTCTCGTTGACGACCTCTGCATAGATTTCGGTGGTCAGGACGCTCGTATGGCCCAGCAACTTGCTTGTCGTATAGATGTCGCCTCCGGCGGTCAAGGTTAATGTCGCGAAGGTGTGACGGCTGCAATGGAACGTGAGGTTCTTCTCGATGCCGGCCTGTTGAGCCATGTGTTTCAATGCCCTGTCTGCAGTGGATATGGTTGGGGCATGGGGAAACACTTTCTCATCCGGCGATGCGCCATTCCGGTCCGGGAGCCAGGCTTTTGCTTGCGCTCCCAGAGGAACCGTGACCGGCTGCTTCGTTTTCTTCATTGATAAGAGTCGGATGATATCCCCCGCGTCGGTCTGCTGAATATCCCTCCAGCGCAGCGCTGCCATGTCGCTATGCCGGAGTCCGGTGAAGCAGCAGAAGAGGAACGTCTGCTTTGTGTTCGGGCTTCCGGTGGGAACTTCGGCCAATGCTTTCAATTCCTCGACGGTAAGATACTCCCTGTTGCTAGGACCCGTCTTCTGAAACTTCTCCCGGGGGTGCAGTTCGTAGAAGGGGTTCTTTTCCAGAACGCCCTCCTTCACGGCGTGGTTCAGGATGGCAATGAGGATGGTCTGGTTCAGCTTCAATGTCTTAGCGGAAAGCGGCTTGGGATTTCCAGGGGATTTCGTGTTCTTGTACCCATCCTTCATATAGGCTAAGAAGCCCTTACAGAAAGCCTTATCTATCTTTGCCATCTGCATCCTGGGACGCCTGATGTGGCTGAGATATGACTTGACCAATTTGACGGTCGTATGCACCATGCTGCAATAGGACGGAGTCATCTTCCGGGTGTCCTGGACATAGACCTCGTATTCATCCAGCCAGTCGGAGAAGCATTTGGAAGGGATGACCTCCAGCCGCTCCCTTTCCGGTTTCCTTTCGATACCGAGGATCCGCTCGGACTTGATCTTCAGCGCCCGGTTCAAGGTGGCCTCGTTGACCTTTCGGTCATCGTCACTCGTCTCCGGAATAAGGAAAAGGTTCAGTGATTCTGTCCTCCTGTCCCCACCCTTCTCGTAGTATTCCAGATACAGGGTCCGATTGCCACTCTTGTGCGTCCTGGTACGAAGTTCAATTTTCATTTCCCTTCTTTCCCTTTGTTTGAATCCTGCTTTTCCGTGAAGAGATCGTCAACGAGATTCACGGTTTCGACCTTCTTCTTGTCAATGATTTTACTGTAGATCTGCGTGGTGGTCACGTTGCTGTGGCCGAGCAGTTTGCTGGTGGTGTATAGGTCAGCTCCGAGGGTGAGCATCATCGTCGCAAAAGTATGGCGGCTGCAATGGAACGAAATGGTCTTGGCGATCTCTCCGTTCTTCACCCACTTCTTGATATGGTAGTTTATCGCTGCGTCGCTGACGGGAAGATTGAACACCGGCGTTTCCGGATCCTTCCGTTCGGGAAGATACTGGAGAGCCATCGAGGACAACGGGACGTTTACCGGCTTCTGGGTCTTCTGCATTACCGTATGGACATACATCGTCTCGCCATCCGGCATGGTATGGATCTTCTCCCAGGTCAATGAGCGCACATCGCTGAGACGCAGGCCGGTGAAACAGGAGAAGATAAAGGCCTTCTTGACTTGTTCGTTCGTGCAGGGAACCGCCATCAGCGTTTTAAGTTCTTCGATGGTCAGGAATTCCCGTTCCTCCGGAGCCGGATGGAACTTCTCCCTGCGGTCCAGTCTCTTGAATGGATTCTGCGGAATGATGCCGTCACGGACAGCCTTGTTCAATGCGCCGACGAAAACGGCCTGGTGATGGTGGGCGCAGCCCTTGCTGATGATCCGGTCCTTCTGCTTGGTGCAGACGCTGTTCTTCGCGGTATCGAGGAATTTGAGGAATCCTCGGCAGAAATCCGGATCCACCTCGCTCATCGCTATATGGGAAAGTCCGCTCTCTTTCAGATACTCTTCCATCTTCTTCCGCAGATCCGATCGTCCCTTCAAGGTTGATTCCTTGAATCCGAAACTGTCCTGCTCATACTGCTTCAAGTAGTCGATGAGGGCCATCTTCGACTTCTTGATCTTGTCCCATTCCTTTATGCCTCGTTGCTGAAGGGCCAGGATCCGGTCAGACTTGATCTTTTCTGCGACACTCCTGGTCCTTGCATTGACGTTTTTGGCATCCGGCTGCGAGGATGGAACAAGGAAAAGGCCCAGCGACTCATACTTTCGGACCCCGTTCATATAGATGTCGAGGTATAGACTGATGCTCCCGCCCTTTAATTCCCGTTCCCGGATCCGGACTGGCTCCTTTACTTTCAGCTCTTTCTTTTTCCTGCCCATTCTACTTGGTTCGATTTGTTTAGACAGGGTCAAACAATCGCCCCGTCCCGACCGCTAAGATAACACTTTATTTTGTTTTGCGTAACAAAAATGCAACAAAAATGCACCGAAAATCGCTGAACTACCGAAAACGGTGAAACAATAGTAAATCTACGTAATACGCTAATATACAATTTGATTTGTTCGCTTTTGTTGGATATGTTTTGATATAGTTTCAGTTTCTCACGCCTATACTTCGTGGGCTTCTACGTGCTCCTGCTGTTCGACATCGTCCTGACGATCCAGGTGGAGAACCTCACGGCCATCACGGCCAGCGAGGCGACGATGGCGGCGTTCCTGCAGAACGCCTTCTTCTCCGCCGGTTACCTCATGGCGGCGAGCATCGTTGCCCTGAAGTGCCTGAACCTCGTCCCGGACCTCGCGGCCTGGATGATCCCGGAGGGCGACACGGCCTTCTCCACCCGAAACTTCGGCGAGGGCGTAGCCCAGCAGGCGAAGAGCACGGCGACGGGTATGCTCAGCGGACACATCATATGACAACGATAAAACAAGCGATATGGTAATCAAGAACCTTGAAAACAAGATCAGGCTGGTCGGCATCGTCTGCGGGCTGTTCCTCGCAGGCTGCATCATCATCAGCGTGGCGAGCATCCTTACGGCCCGGAGCATGGTGTCCGACGCGCATAAGAAAGTGTACGTCCTGGACGGCAACGTCCCGATCCTCGTCGAGCGGAGCTCCATGGAAGAGACGCTGGAGGTCGAGGCGAAGAGCCACGTGGAGATGTTCCACCATTACTTCTTCACCCTCGCCCCGGACGACAAGTACATCAAGTACACGATGGAGAAGGCCATGTACCTCGTGGACGAGACGGGCCTCGCTCAGTACAACACCCTCAAGGAGAAGGGCTTCTACTCGAACATCATGGGTACGAGCGCGGTCTTCAGCATCTACTGCGACTCCATCCGGGTGGACACCAAGAACATGGAGTTCACCTACTACGGCAGGCAGCGGATCGAGCGCCGCAGCAGCGTCCTGATGAGGGAGCTTGTGACCGCCGGTCAGCTCCGCAGGGTCCCGCGCACCGACAACAACCCGCACGGGCTTCTCATCGTGAACTGGCGGACCCTGCTGAACAAGGACATCGAACAGAAGAACAAGTCAACCTACTAGCGATATGGGAAAGTGGAAGAACATCATCCTGGGCGAGAAGATGCCCGACAAGGATGACCCGAAGTACAGGGAGAAGTACGAGAAGGATGTGGAAGCCGGGCGCAAGTTCGCCCGCGCGACCCGCATCGACCGCCTGGCCGGTCACGTCCAGAGGTTCGCCGAGAAGCACCGCGGGGTGTTCCTCGGCATCGTCATGGCCATCGTCCTGGGCTGCCTCGCCGTGAACATCTACCATTTCACGAGGGCGGTGAAGCTCCGTCAGGCACAGAAGGCCGCTACCCCGTCCGAGGTGCTCCGGGAGAGCCTCGGAAACGCGCATACAATGATTCCAATCAAAGAGAAAGAAGATGAATAAGATCAACACGATTAACTTCAAGCAGCCGAAGTACATCCTTCCGGCCATCCTCTACCCTCTCCTCCTTGCCACCGGCTACTTCGTCATCGACATGTTCCACACGGAGAAGGCTGACATCGGGGACCCGTCGATGCAGACGACGGAGTACCTGAATCCGAACCTTCCCCAGCCGAAGGTGAAGGACGACCTTGGGGGCAAGTATGAGAATATGCTCAAGTCGTTCGGAAAGATCGATGACTTCACGGCGGTGGACAACATCGAACGTGACGGGGACGGCGCCCAGAAGGAGGAATACGAGTCCAAGTATTCCGATGATGACCTCCAGGCGATGGAGGCGACTGCCCCCGGCTCTCCGGATGAGCGTGACCGTCAGATGGAGGAGCAGCTCCGCAGAAGTGCCGAGCGTGCCGCCGCCCTGCAGCAGCAGAGCGGGGATTACCCTTTCCCGCTTACTGAAAGCGAGCGGCTCATCCAGAGCCAGCAGCGCGAGCAGGCACTACGGGAGGAACTGGAGGCCGCGCTGGCGCAGCTGCGCGAGCAGAGCGCCGCCCAGGTAACGGGCTCTCCTTCCACGGAAACCGTGCAGGAACAGTCCCGGGCAGTCAGCGCTCCTTCGGAGGATGATGCCGCCATGGTCGTGAAGCGTATCCGGCAGAGTTCGGATTACTTCCATACCGTCTCCGAGAACGAGGTGGAGCCGGATCTTATCAAGGCAATCATCGACGAGGACATCAAGGCCGTGGACGGCAGCCGCGTGAGGCTCCGCCTGCTCGACGACGTCCAGATCGGAAACCTCTTCATGCCCAGGGGCAGCTACATCTACGCCATTATGAGCGGATTCTCATCCCAGCGAGTGAAGGGAACGGTGAAGAGCGTCCTCCTGTATGACGAAATCATCAAGGTAAACCTGTCGCTCTACGACACCGATGGTCTGGAAGGGCTCTACGTCCCGTCCAGCTCGTTCCGCGAGACTGCCCGTGACGTTGCCAGCGGAGCGGTCGGAAGCTCCATGAGCATCAATAACGGCAGCTCCTCCAACGCTCTCTCCCAGTGGGGTATGCAGGCCGTGCAGAACGCCTACCAGCGTACTACCAGCGCGGTCGGCAAGGTCATCCGGAAGAACAGCGCACACCTCAAGTACGGTACGTTCGTGTACCTCGTGAACGGCAATCAGACAAGAAACGAATAAACCATAGCACAATGAAAATCAAGATTTTAATTGCAT
>JAEEGJ010012515.1_pt1 | contig 20969 bp, 17 predicted proteins | sample 8958761 | NCBI WGS metagenome assembly JAEEGJ01 (sample SAMN16246546, study PRJNA631951) | gut metagenome | biome: gut microbiome; feature: rumen; material: RS-attached | host: Bos | place: Iran: Karaj | collected 2018-10
GCCAATATATATTATGATAATTCCGGAAATGTAGATCCTGATTGTAAGCTTGTGTTGAGCAATGAAGAGGAGGATAAGGATCTGTATTTGAAAGACTTTAAACCTGAATAATATTTTAGCTCTATCGATTTACGATAGAGCTAAGTGTTTTAAAGAAATCTGGATATGAAATACAGCAACAATCTTCGTTATCAAAGGTCGTTTTACCATCCGCCACAAGACCTGCAATAGCAAAAGACATTGCGATTCTATGGTCTAGGTAGGTTTTGATGAGGGACCCCTTTAGAGGTTTGCCTCCATTTATAATCATGCCATCCTCGGTTGCTGTAATATCACAACCCATATTGGAAAGATTTTCCGTGACCGTAGCGATGCGGTCACTTTCTTTTACCTTTAATTCTGCTGCATCCTTAATTGTTGTAGTGCCTGACGCACAAGCAGCCATGACAGCTATTATAGGAAGCTCGTCGATAAGAGCAGGAATAATGTCGCCCGACATTTCACAGCCGTGAAGATTGCTTGTGGTGACGTGAATATCTGCAACTGGCTCGCCGCTGACTATACGCTCATTTAAAAGTTCAATATTGCCCCCCATATCCCTAGCTACTTTGATAATGCCGGCTCTGGTTGGATTCGTATTTACGTTTTTAATAAGTATATCAGAATTCTCACAAATCAATCCTGCTGCAATGAAATAAGCTGCAGAAGAAATATCTCCAGGGACTTGAATTTGCTGTCCTACAAGTTTTGGCCCTCCAACGATAGAAGCAGTAAGACCTTCTGACTTAATATCTGCACCAAAGCCAGATAGCATAAGCTCTGTGTGGTTGCGGCTGATGACAGGCTCTGTAACAGATGTAATGCCATCTGCATAAAGACCAGCTAGAAGCACACATGATTTAACCTGAGCAGATGCCACAGGAGAATCGTAGTGGATTGCCTTTAAAGGAGCACCTCCAATCTCTAGCGGAGCGCAACCGTTATCGTTTACTGAACGGATATTAGCGCCCATTTGAGTCAGTGGTGTGATAACACGTCCCATAGGACGTTTTTGGATTGATTCATCGCCGTTTAAAGAGCTTACAAAGCTTTGTCCAGCAAGTATTCCTGATATTAGTCTAGTGGTTGTACCGCTATTGCCTACATCAAGCATTTTTGTAGGAGCACTAAGACCATGTAAGCCTTTTCCGTGAATAATAACGTGATCGTTGTCTTGTGAAATGTCGATTCCCATTGCTCTAAAACAGCCAATGGTGGATCTACAATCTGCACCGTCTAAAAAACCGGTAAGCTCGGTAATACCATCTGATATAGCGCCGAACATTACACCGCGGTGACTGATAGATTTATCTCCAGGTATAGTTATTTCACCTTTTAAGCTTTTTGCTTTTGTTATTTCCATTAGTTTGTCCTCTGTCTAACGTAGTAGTTGTTGTGTGAGAGTATAGTCTGTGCTGTTTTCATAGCATCTTCGTTGTAAAACTCTATGCGTAAAACACCAGGCTCAAATTCTCTATTGTGAATGATATCGACATTTTTAATGCTGATATCAGCATTAGAAAGCAACTGTAGCACTCCAACTAAAGTACCGGGTCTATCATCAATATCGCAGTACAATTCGTATATACGAACCAAGGCGTTATCAGGGATTGTTATTGAATCTCTGTAATCCTTGGCTTTAGACCAAAGTCTAAGAATTTCATCAGCATCTGCTGTGTCAATAGCGCTGCGGAATGCTTCGAGTTCATCCTTATATGAATCTATGAGCTTAAGAACAGCTTGACGATTGCTTAGGAAAATATGTTGCCACATTGTTGGGGAACCAGAAGCTATTCTTGTGATATCTTTAAATCCGCCAGCAGCGATAGTTTTACAAATTGTGCGCTCGTCATCTGTGTCTTGAACAAGATTAACTAGTGCTGCGGCTATAACGTGAGGCAAATGAGAGACTGTAGCTGTAGCAGCATCGTGCTCCTCTGGTGAAAGCTTGATAGGAACTGCTCCAAGACTACCTATATAAGAACAAAAATCGTTGTAGGTTTCTTGATTCATATCTGCATCTGCTGTGAGAATGTAGTAGGCATTTTCAAGTAGATTTGCAGAAGAGTGCTCGAGCCCTGTAAGCTCTGAGCCGGTCATAGGGTGTCCGCCGATAAATTGATTTGTTATGCCTATTTCTCTTGCAACAGCAGTGATATCACCTTTGACACTGCCCACATCAGTGATGATACAATCAGGCTTGACCACATCCTTGAGCTGGCGCAAGTAGTCGCAGTTAATCTTGACAGGACTACACAAAAATATAATGTCGCATTGACCAAATTGATGAATCTTTAAAAGTCCGTTGTTATCTATCAAACGTTCTTCAAATGCAGCTTCGATTGTAGATTCTCTAGAAGCTGTGGCAAGAATTCTTGTATTTGGATATATTTTCAATATCGCTTTTGCGATACTTCCTCCGATTAGACCAAGGCCTACAAATCCGATAGTTTTTGCTTTCATATCATCATTCCTCACTTTAATACTTTAAAGTAAATATTTAAATTAATAATATCATATTTATGCATTGTAAATTGTCTGAATATTGATTAGAATGTAATTAACTATTCAGAACAAGGGCTAAAAATTGAACTGTTGGGGGACAGTAATTTTAGCTGTTTTTGATTAGTAATTAAAAAATTGGGAGGTACGACACATGAAGGTTTTTACTACGGACAAGATTAGAAACGTTGTGTTACTTGGTCACAGCGGGGCGGGCAAAACCAGTCTCATCGAATCAATGGCTTTTCTAGCTGGTCAGATCAGCAAGCCAGGCACTGTAGAGGCTGGTAATACCATCAGTGATTACGACAAGCTCGAAGTTAAAAACAAGTTTTCTATTTACACATCTTTAGTTCCAATCGTATGGGGCGACACAAAGATTAATTTCCTTGATACACCAGGGTATTTTGATTTCATAGGTGAAACTGAGGAAGCTGTTTCTGCAGCTGATGCAGCTATTATTGTCATTTCTGGCAAGAGTGGAATTGAAGTAGGTACAAAGAGAGCATGGGAAATGTGCGATAAATTCAACCTTCCGAGAATGGTTTTTGTAACTGACATGGATATAGACGATGCCAGCTATAGAGAAATCGTCGAAGAACTTCAATCTCTTTATGGCAAGAAAATTGCTCCATTCCATCTTCCTATTCGCGAGAATGGAGAGTTTGTTGGATATGTAAATGTTATTCAGCAGATGGGTAAGCGCTGGAATGCGGACGGTAAAGTGGAACACAGTGATGTTCCGGATTACAGCAAGGAATATCTTGATAAATACCGTGAAGCTTTAATGGAATCAGTTGCTGAGACATCTGAGGAATTTATGGATAGATATTTTAGTGGCGAAGAGTTTTCAGAGGATGAAATCAGACAGGCGCTTCGTGTAAATGTTGGCACAGGTGAAATTGTTCCTGTTATGATGGGCTCAAATCTGACAAATCGTGGTCAGTACACGATGATGGTTGATGTAGTTAAATATTTGCCAAGTCCTGCTGATTGTAAGATTACTGGAATTAACGCAAATACGAATGAGGTTTATGAAGCAGACTATGATTTCTCAAAACCAAAATCAGCTTATGTATTTAAAACAATTGTAGATCCATTTGTTGGTAAGTATTCTCTTATTAAGGTTAATTCAGGTGTTTTAAAGACAGATGATTTGCTTTATAACAAACATAAGGATTCAGAAGAGAAGATAGGAAAGCTTTATGTATTGACAGGAAGTAAGGCTGAAGAGGTTCCTGAGCTTCACGCCGGAGATATCGGAGCACTTTCGAAATTACAAAAGGTTGCAACAACGGATTCTTTGTCAACCAAGTCAAATCCAATTCTTTATATAAGAACACCACTTTCAGTACCTTATACATATAAGAGGTATAAGGCTAAAAATAAGGGAGATGAAGATAAAATAGCGCAAGCTCTTGCAAAGCTGTGCGCAGAGGATTTAACTATCAAAGCAATTAATGATGGCGAGAATAGCCAATCACTTATTTACGGTATCGGTGATAGACATATCGATATGTTGGTACAGAAGCTCAACGAAAAATATAAGGTTGATATTGAACTGAGCCAACCAAAGATTGCTTTCAAAGAAACTATCAGAGGCAAGGCCGATGTTGAGTACAAGTACAAAAAACAGACTGGTGGTCACGGTCAGTATGGACATGTAAAGATGACCTTTGAGCCATCGGGAAATATGGAAGAACACTACAACTTTACAGAGTCTGTAGTAGGAGGTGCAGTTCCTAAGAACTACTTCCCGGCAGTTGAAAAAGGCTTACAGGAAGCAGTTCTTTCGGGCCCTCTTGCAGCCTATCCAGTTGTAGGAATCCATGCAAATCTTTATGATGGTAGCTATCACCCAGTTGACTCTTCTGAGATGGCATTTAAGGTTGCTGCAAAGGGCGCTTTTAAAGATGGAATTATGAAAGCTAATCCAATATTACTTGAGCCAATAGAGACACTTAAGGTGCAAGTTCCTGATTCATATACAGGTGATGTAATGGGCGATCTTAATAAACGTCGCGGTCGCGTCCTTGGAATGAATCCTACAGATGTAACTGGTAAGACCGAAGTGTTGGCAGAGGTACCGATGGCAGAGCTTTACGGTTACGATACACAACTTCGTTCTATGACAGGTGGCTATGGTACATTCTCATATGAATTGGCTCGCTACGAGCAAGTGCCATCTGATGTTCAGGCGAAAGAAGTTGAACGCAGAGCTAATAAGCTGAAGGATGTAGACGAAGAATAATTTCAAAATCAACGTTCTTATTAGAGGGAGGTTTTTACCTTCCTCTTTTTTTGCTTTAAGAAAATCCTTTGCAATAAATTTTGAAAAAAAGTGTTGACAGCAAATTCATAAAGTAGTATTATACTACCATAACAAAGCGCAGTGTTTTTCAAGGAGGGAATAATTTAATGAAAAAAACATTTTTAAAAGCTCTGGTTTTTGCAATGGGCATTTCTTTTTTTACGGCCCCAATTGCAAAGGCGGCAGATAGTTCTAGCGTGGTTCTCAAACCTTCGGGTGTAGATTACGAAATTACTATTCCAGAAAAGTATAATTTTGTATTTGATGGTGAGAAATCATATGGTGATAACATCGAAGAATATGGCGTACATGAAGATGAATTAATTAATTCAATGAAAGGAACAGGTTCACATTTTCAGGCTCTTTATACAGATGATTATTACTTTATAAATTCGTATGATTATTATCAAAAAGGCGATATTAAAATGGGTCATCTTAAAGATTGTTCTCAAAAGAAAATAGATGACTTATCAGACGAGATAGCAAAAGCCGCAAAACAAGCAGCTGGAGAAGGTTTTGATTTTGAAAACAAAGGCACATATAAGTCAAAACAGGATGATATTTATATTCAATTATCAATGATTGGAAAAGATGCTACAGGTGATTTTAAAAATGCTTGTCTATGTACAATTGTAAATAATGATTATTATTATTTTTACACTAAATCATATAACCCGGATGCAAATCTAGATAATCTTTTTGAAGATACTAAGACTTTGGTTGACGGTGTAAAGTTTAACTATGATGATTCAATCAAAAGTCCTTCAAGTGGGATTGACTTGAATAGGGTTTTTAGAAAAGCATGTGGTGGAGCTGTTATGGGCGCGATGATTGGCGGAGCATATTCTATAGTCATGAAGATAAAAAAGAAAAAAGAAAGCAATACCGAAGATAACTAAATTACCGCTTGACTAATTAGTGGTAATTTAGTACGATTCAAAAGAACAATTAATTATTATTAAGGAGGAATAATTTAGAATGAAGAATCTGGCAAAAATATTGGTGGGAACAATGCTTGCATCTGCTCTTTTTATGGGATGTGGTGGAAAAGATGAAGCAGTTGAAGATACTAAGGCTGTTGAGGCACAAGACGATAAGAAAGTAGAAGAAGCTGAAAAAACAACTGAGACTGAGGAAAAAGTAGAAGAGAAGACAGAAGAAGAGTCAGCTACAGAAGAAGCTAAAACTTTAGAGGATTATTTTAATGAGCATCCAGACGAGTTAAAGGCAGCAATTGATTCATCTTCTTCAGCAGCTAATATGGATATTGATATCAAGTGTGAAGGCAATACAATGATTTATTACTATAATTTAGGTAGCCTAACTGATGATCAAATAGCAAAGGCAAAAGAAGCAATGACAGATGATGAGTGGGAAAAGATGGCAACACAAATGGAATCAGCAAAGAAGCTCATGGCTCCATCTATTGGTGTTAATGTCGAAGATATTACTATGAAAGTTGTCTACACAGATGATAAGGGTACTGAAATCTTAAGTCATGAGTTTTAATTCAGTCTTAGTGACTTTTTGTATTAACTAACACATGTTTTCAATAAAAGTAATAATAAAGAGTGAAAATATCGGATAATGTTCCGCTCTTGTTTTTCTTCAGAAAAACAAAAATCTATGACTAGCTGTGGAGTTTTGATTGCAAAACTTCACAGCTTTTATTATAATTTTTGATTAGTTTAGGTATATACGAGGTGATATAAATGAAGCACAATTTCAAAGCAATTGAAAAAAAATGGCAAGCAGCTTGGGAGAAGGATGATATCTTCAAGGCTGTTGATGGCTCAGATAAGCCTAAATTCTATGGCCTTGTAGAGTTCCCATACCCATCAGGAGCGGGTATGCATGTTGGTCATATTAAGGCTTATTCTTCTGTAGAAGTAGTTTCTAGAAAGCGCAGAATGGAAGGATATAATGTACTTTTCCCAATCGGATTTGATGCATTTGGTCTTCCTACAGAAAACTATGCTGTAAAGACAAATACACATCCTAGAAAAATCACAGATGACAACATCAAAAAGTTCACTATGCAGCTTAAGAGCGTAGGTTTTTCTTTTGATTACAGCCGTACTATTGATACAACTCAAGAGGATTACTACAAGTGGACTCAGTGGATTTTCCTAAAGATGTTTGAAAAGGGCCTTGTATTTAGAGATAAGACTTTAGTTAACTATTGTCCTCACTGTAAAGTTGTTCTTTCTAATGAGGATTCTCAAGGTGGCAAATGTGATATCTGTCACAGTGATGTCATTCAAAAAGAAAAGGACGTTTGGTACCTTCGAATCACAGAATATGCTGATAAGCTTCTTCAAGGATTAGAAGAGGTGGACTTCCCAGAGAACATCAAGCAGCAGCAGGTTAACTGGATTGGAAAGTCTAAAGGTGCTTTTGTAAACTTTACTCTCGATGGCATTGAAGATAAGCTTGAAATTTATACAACTCGTCCAGATACACTTTGCGGTGTTACATTTATGGTTATTGCTCCAGAGCATCCTTATATCGACAAATATGCCGACAAGATTTCTAACATGGATGCGATTATGGCATATCGTGAAGAGTGCCAGAAGAAGTCTGAGTTCGAGCGTACACAGCTTGTCTCAAAGGACAAGACTGGTGTTAGAGTAGAGGGCTTTGATGCAATTAACCCTATCACTGGCAAGAAGATTCCTGTATTTATCTCTGACTATGTAATGATGGGATATGGTACTGGCGCAATCATGGCTGTGCCTGCTCACGATCAGCGTGACTGGGACTTTGCTACTAAGTTTGGCATTGACATCATCCCTGTAATTGAGGGTGGTGATGTTACAAAAGAAGCATACACAGGCGAAGGCAACATGATTAACTCAGAGTTCTTAAACGGTCTTAATAACAAAAAGGACTCTATAGATAGAATGATTCAAGAATTAGAAAAGCTTGGATGCGGAAAAGCAGGTGTTCAGTTCAAGATGAAGGATTGGGCATTCAACAGACAGCGCTACTGGGGTGAGCCTATCCCAATTGTTCACTGTCCAACATGTGGAGATGTGGCTGTTCCATTTGATCAGCTTCCACTCAAGTTACCTGTTCTTGAAAACTTTGAGCCAGGTACTGACGGTGAGTCGCCACTCGCCAAAGTAGAAAGCTTTGTAAATTGCAAGTGTCCTAAGTGTGGCAAAGATGCAAAACGCGAGACAGATACTATGCCTCAATGGGCTGGTTCTTCTTGGTATTTCCTTCGTTATATCGATCCACACAACGATAAGGAGTTTGCCGCAATGGACAAGCTCAACTACTGGATGCCTGTAGATTGGTACAACGGTGGTATGGAGCATGTTACTCGCCACTTAATATATTCACGTTTCTGGCATCACTTCCTATATGACATTGGTGTAGTTAATACTCCAGAGCCATACAAGAAGAGAAGTGCACAGGGTATGATTCTTGGCGAGGATGGACAGAAGATGTCTAAATCTCGTGGCAACGTTATTGACCCACTTGATATCGTTGATGCTTATGGCGCAGATACACTTCGTACTTATGTATTATTCATGGGTGATTACGGCGCAGCTGCTCCTTGGTCTGATGCATCAGTTCGCGGATGTAAGAGATTCCTTGAGAGATTTGCAGGTCTTACTGATATTGTTACTGATGAAGCAAACTCAGATTCAATCGAGACAGGAATTCACAAGACAATCAAGAAGGTTTCTGAAGATATCGAGGCTATGAAGTTTAATACAGCTATCGCAGCTATGATGGGACTTCTTAACGATATAGTTTCAGAGGGACATATTACTAAGGACAACCTTATCTTACTTGTTAAGATTTTGGCTCCATTTGCTCCACATCTTTGCGAGGAGATGTACTCTGAGCTTGGCGGAGAAGGTTATGTTTCACTTTCTGCTTGGCCAGCATTTGATCCAAAGAAGATTGTTGAAGCAAATATCGAAATCGCAGTTCAAATCAACGGTAAGCTTAAGGCTACTATCACAATCCCTAATGGATGTGAAAAGGATCAGGCACTTGCTCTTGCAAAAGCAAATGAGGCCGTAGCTGCAGCAATCGAAGGCAAGAACCTTGTTAAAGAAATCTACGTCCCTAACAAGATAGTTAATCTTGTTGCTAAATAATATTAAAGGGTAATAAATGAATAAAATCTAGTTAACAATCTTATTGATTTCTGTACGAGACGTGTTAGTCGAGGGAAGAAATACAATAGATTGTTAACTTGAGATTTTATGGACTATATTTAAGGAGAATAACTATGAGTAAAATTCAGATGACAACTCCATTAGTTGAGATGGATGGAGATGAAATGACCAGAATACTTTGGCAGATGATTAAGGATGAACTTTTGCTTCCTTACATCGATTTAAAGACAGAGTATTATGATCTTGGTCTTGAGCACAGAAATGAAACAGATGACAAAGTAACAGTTGAATCAGCAGAAGCTACCAAAAAATACGGAGTTGCTGTTAAGTGTGCAACAATCACGCCTAATGCTGCTCGTATGACAGAGTACAAGCTTAAAGAGATGTGGAAGAGTCCTAATGGTACTATCAGAGCAATCCTTGATGGAACAGTATTTAGAGCTCCAATCGTTGTTAAGGGAATCGAGCCAAATGTTAAGTCTTGGAAGAAGCCTATAACAATTGCACGTCACGCTTACGGCGATGTTTATAAGAACACAGAAATGGTTATCCCTGCTGCAGGCAAGGTTGAGCTTGTTTATACAGCTGAGGATGGAACAGAAGAGCGTTCTTTAGTTCATACATTTAATGGTCCTGGTGTTGTCCAAGGACAGCACAATCTTGACAACTCAATTGAGAGCTTTGCTCATAGCTGTTTTAAATACGCTTTAGATACAAAGCAGGATTTATGGTTTGCAACAAAGGACACAATTTCTAAGAAGTACGATCATACATTTAAGGATATCTTCCAGGAAATCTTTGACAAGGAATACAAGAGCGCATTTGATGCTGCTGGCATCGAGTATTTCTATACTCTTATTGATGATGCAGTTGCACGTGTAATGAAATCAGAAGGTGGATTCATCTGGGCATGTAAGAATTATGATGGTGATGTTATGTCAGATATGATTTCATCAGCATTTGGTTCACTTGCAATGATGACTTCTGTACTTGTTAGCCCTGCTGGTTACTACGAGTACGAAGCTGCTCACGGTACTGTTCAGCGTCATTACTACAAGCACCTTAAGGGCGAGGAGACATCTACAAATTCTGTAGCAACAATCTTTGCTTGGACAGGAGCTCTTAGAAAGCGTGGAGAGCTTGATAATATTCCAGAGCTTTCAGCTTTTGCTGACAAGCTTGAAAAGGCTTGTGTGAAGACAATCGAGGATGGCAAGATGACAAAGGATTTGGCTTTAATTACATCAATTGAAAATCCAACAGTCCTTAATTCTCGTGATTTCATCATCGAAATTCGTAAAACTCTCGAATCTTTATAGAATCGTCTGAAAACACTAAATCTTGTGGTTTGCATATTGACACAACACAATATAGTCAACTATAATAGTCCTGTACCATAAAGGTACAGGGCTTTTTTACTTATATACGATAACAGTTTGGAGAAAATATAGTGGAAATGAACGTTAAGCTTCAGGTGTTTGAAGGTCCGTTGGATTTATTATTGCATCTGATTGACAAGAATAAAGTTGATATTTACGATATTCCAATTGTAGAAATCACTGATCAATATATGGACTACGTCCGTGCTATGGATCAAAGTGATTTGGATATCATGTCTGAGTTTTTGCTTATGGCAACTACGCTTTTGGATATCAAAAGTCGTATGCTTCTTCCTCAGGAAGACAAATCAGAAGACGGCGAAGAAAATGAAGATCCACGTGCGGAGCTTGTCCAGCAGCTTCTCGAATACAAGATGTACAAGACTATCTCTTATCAGCTTAGAGATAGACAGATGGATGCAAGCTTAGTATTCTACAAAGAGCCAACTATTCCGGAAGAGGTTTTAAAGTACGAGCAGCCAGTTGATTTAGAAGAACTCATGTCTGAGCTTACCCTTAACAAGCTCAATGACATATTCCAACAGGTGCTTAGACGTCAGGACAACAGAAGGGATCCAATTCGTTCTACCTTTGGCAAAATCAAAAAAGAAGAGGTTTCTTTGGAACAAAAAATGGAATGGACTATCGCATTTGCGAAGGCACATAATACGTTTAGTTTTAGGAATCTTTTGGAAGCAGCTCATTCTAAGACAGAGGTTATAGTTACCTTCCTTTGCATTCTTGAGATGATGAAGGCTGGACAGATTTATATCACTCAGGAAGACACATTTACTGACATTGTGATTGAATCTAAGATAGCTGCTTAAAAGCATATGCTAAACAAGTGTCATCGATGAATTTTCTTGGCATTTGTTCCTTGTTGGAGGTTATGATTAATGAATATATCTGAAATAGAAAACATTGTCGAAGGCATCTTATTTGCTATGGGTGGTACGGTTGAACCATCTAAGATTGCAAAGGCTCTCGAGGTAGATGATAAACAAATTGTTGAAGCAATAAACAATCTTAAGGCTTCATACGAAAAACAAAATAGAGGTATTACAATTACAGAGTTGGACGGTGCTTATCAGATGTGCACTAGCCCAGAAATCTATGAGTACCTCATTAGAATAGCAAAGCAACCTAAAAAATACGTACTTACGGATGTGCTACTTGAAACGCTTTCTATTATTGCTTACAAGCAACCAATCACAAAATCAGAAATAGAAAAGATTCGTGGTGTGTCTTGTGATTTTGCAGTATCCAAGCTTGTGGAGTACGGATTATGTACAGAGCTTGGTCGTTTGGATGCGCCTGGTAGACCAATGCTTTTTGGTACTACAGAAGAGTTTCTTCGTTCGTTTGGAGTGAGTTCAATCGACGAGCTTCCAGAGCTTTCTCAAACTCAAATTGAGGAGTTTAAAATGGAAGCTGAAAACGAAGCAAATAACGTCGAAGTTACAATTTAAAATTTATTAGAGTTTTGCAAGGCAAAACTCTATTTTTTTTACGAAAAACTAGACAATCTTTGGGCTCTAAAGTTGTGATAATTTTTTAACGAAACTTCATTGATTTGATGTTGAAAAAACGATATCATTAAACTTGCGAGAAATTTGAAATATTTATATAAATGGAGGTACAAGATGGGTAGTGATTCAAATCAAGCTCAGGCTAGAATCAACGCATTACTTGACGACAACAGCTTTGTTGAACTTCAATCTTTAGTTGTTTCGCGTAATACAGATTTTAACCTTGATGCAAAGAAAGAACCATCAGACGGAGTAATTATTGGTCATGGTCTAGTTGACGGAACTTTAGTGTTTGTCTTCAGCCAGAATGCCGAAGTATTAGGGGGCACAATTGGTGAAATGCATGCAAAGAAGATCCTTTCAGTATATGACATGGCTCTCAAGGTAGGCGCTCCAGTAATTGGTTTTATTGATTGCGGCGGAGTTCGTCTTCAGGAGTCATTTGATGCACTTGAAGCACTTGGTGCTGTGATTGAAAAAGCTGCAGATGTAAAAGGAGTTATTCCACAACTCATGTGTGTAGCTGGCAAATGTGGCGGTGGACTTTCAGTTCTTCCAGCTCTTGCTGATTTTACATTCATGTTAGATGGAGCATCTCTATTTATTAACTCACCTGACACAATCACTGGCAATCGTTCAGATGAGTGCGATACTTCTTCAGCTGCATTCCAGTTCGAAGAGGCTGGTACAGTAGATATGCACGGCTCACTTGATGAAGTCGTTGCTTCTATCAAACAAGTCATCTCATTAATTCCAAATGATATTGTTGAGGCTACAGATGATTTAAATAGAGCATCTGAAGGTCTCGAGTCAAAGGTTGGCGATGCTGCTGCAGTTGCAACAGAACTTGCTGACAATAGACAATTCATCGAGCTTAAGGCTGGTTTCGCCAAAGAAATTGTTACAGGACTTATGAAGCTTGATGGTGTTACTATCGGTGTTGTTGGTAACAGAGAAATCGACGGCGAGGCATTCCTTTCAGCAGCCGGTTGTGAAAAGGCAGCAGATTTTGTTGATCTTTGCGATATGTACGAAATCCCAGTTCTTTCACTTACTAATGTTGCTGCATTCAAGGCTTGCACATGTCAAGAAAAGCGTCTTCCAAGAGCCCTTGCTCAGATGACACAGAGATTCGTAGATTCTAGCATTCCAAAGCTCAACCTTATTATGAAGCAGGCTTATGGCAGTGCTTATGTTCTTATGAATTCTAAGTCACTTGGTGCTGATTTAGTTTACGCTTTTGATTCAGCAGCAGTAGGAGCTATGGAGGCTTCTAAGGCAGCCAAGATTCTCAGCGATGATGGCACTGATCTTGACGCAATCCAAAAGGATTACGCTTCACTTCAGGATAGCGCACTTACAGCAGCTGCTCATGGTCATATCGATAGAATCGTTTCTATGGCAGATGCAAGAAAATATATTATCGCTGGTTTTGAAATGTTTTTCTAGGCGTGGAAAGGTGAATTTATGAAGAAAAAATTCTTAATAGGAATTTGCACCTTAGCCTTAATGCTCGGCTTCACAGCGTGTGGAAATGATAAGCAAGAGGACATTGGTGGTTACAGTATTTCTAGTTTCGAAGAAAAACTCAAGGGCACCGTTAATGATATCGAATCCATGGACGGGACTATGGTAGATTACTATATCTCTCAGGCAAAAGAAATGAAGAATGCCACATGGACTGAGTTCTTTGAAAATGTCAAAGAGTGCTTACCATTAAAGGGCAAATTCAAAAAGTTTTATGATAATGATTATACCATCGGTGGTATAAATATTGGCAAATTCAACATTGGTGGAACCAAGGCTTTTTCAGTTGAAAAATCTGGTAAGACAGTCACAGCTTCCATCGTTGCTGATTATTCCAAAAGAGATTTAAAAGTCACTTACGTATTCAACATAAATGATATGGAACAGCCAACTGCTATCAATGTCGAACCAGTTTATTCACTTGGTGAGACAATGTCAAAGGCAGGCTTGAATACAGTTATGGGTATTGCAATTGTATTCTGTATGCTTGTTGTTATGTCTGGTGTTATCAAGCTCTTTGAAATTATTCCAGCTCTCGAAAAGAGATCAAAAGCTAAAAAAGAGCTTAAAGAAAAAGAAGATGTAGTTGCTACACCAGTTGCTGCTACAGTTTCTAATCCAACAGATGATTTACAGCTCGTTGCTGTCATTGCTGCAGCAATTGCTGCTAGTACAGGAGCTTCTACAGATTCGTTTGTAGTTCGTTCCATCAAGAAAAGATAAATTTAGGAGGATTATTCCATGAAGAATTATACTATTACTGTTAATGGAACAGTTTATGACGTTACTGTAGAAGACAAGGGAGGTTCGGGCGTATCACCTGTTACACCTGCAGCTGCTCCAAAGGCTGCTCCAGCTCCAGTTGCTACTGGTTCTGCAGGCGGTGTTAAAATCGAAGCTGGTGCTGCTGGTAAGGTTGTTAAGATTGCAGCTAGTGCAGGTACAGCTGTAAAGAAGGGTGATCCAGTTGTTGTTCTTGAAGTTATGAAGATGGAGACACCTGTTGTTGCACCTCAGGATGGAACAGTTGCATCTATCAACTGCAACGAAGGACAGACAGTTGAAGCTGGCGCACTTCTTGCTACTATGAACTAATTTAGGAGGATTACACATGAGTTACGTTGGAGAGACATTGTCAAACCTCTTACATCAGACTGCATTTTTCAATCTGACAGTGGGGAACTATGTCATGATAGCGGTTGCTTGTTTCTTCCTTTTCCTTGCAATCAAAAAGGGATATGAACCACTCTTATTATTACCTATTGCATTCGGTATGCTCTTGGTAAATATTTATCCTGATATTATTGCATCTCCGGAGGAAACCTCCAATGGAGTAGGCGGCTTGCTTCATTACTTTTATATTTTAGATGAATTTTCAATCTTGCCATCACTTATTTTCATGGGTGTTGGTGCGATGACAGACTTCGGTCCACTTATTGCAAATCCAATCAGCTTCTGGCTTGGTGCTGCTGCTCAGATTGGTATCTTCACAGCTTACCTTCTTGCAATCCTTCTTGGATTCTCAGATCAGGCAGCTGCTGCGGTATCAATTATTGGTGGTGCAGATGGACCTACATCAATTTTCTTGGCTGGTAAACTTGGTCAGTCAGCTTTAATGGGACCTATTGCGGTGGCGGCATATTCATATATGTCATTAGTTCCTATTATTCAGCCACCTATCATGAAACTTCTTACATCAAAAGAAGAGCGTTCTATCAAAATGGCGCAGCTTCGTCCAGTATCAAAGCTTGAGAAGATTCTCTTCCCAATCGTTGTTACTATTATCGTTTGTTTAATCTTACCTACAACAGCTCCACTTGTTGGTATGCTTATGTTAGGTAACTTATTCAAAGAGTCAGGCGTTGTTAATCAGCTTACAGAGACTGCTTCAAACGCGCTTATGTACATCGTAGTTATCTTACTCGGTACATCTGTTGGTGCTTCAACATCTGCAGAAGCGTTCTTGAACTGGGCTACAATCAAAATTGTAATCCTTGGTCTTATTGCTTTCGTATTTGGTACAGCAGCTGGTGTATTATTTGGAAAGATTCTCTGTCATGTTACTGGCGGAAAGATTAATCCACTTATTGGCTCAGCTGGAGTTTCTGCTGTTCCTATGGCAGCACGTGTTTCTCAAAAGGTTGGTGCAGAAGAGGATCCTACAAACTTCCTTCTCATGCACGCTATGGGACCAAACGTTGCTGGTGTTATCGGTACAGCGGTTGCTGCCGGTGTATTCATGGCGATTTTCGGGGTTTAGTCCGAGTTTAAATTAATCTAGGAGGAAAATGTAATGGCAGATATTAGTCCAAAGCCAGTTAAAATTACTGAGACAATACTTAGAGATGCTCATCAGTCACTTATTGCAACTCGTATGCCTACCTCTATGATGCTTCCAATCGTAGATAAGATGGATAAGGTTGGATTCAATGCAGTAGAGTGTTGGGGCGGTGCTACTTTTGATGCATCACTTCGTTTCCTTAAGGAAGATCCTTGGGAAAGACTTAGAAAGCTTCGTGATGGCTTTAAAAACACAAAGCTTCAGATGCTTTTCAGAGGTCAAAATATTTTAGGATACAGTCAGTATCCAGATGATGTTGTTGAATACTTTGTTCAGAAGTCAATTGCAAATGGTATCGATATCATTCGTATTTTTGACTGTCTCAACGATATCCGCAACCTTGAGACAGCTGTTAAGGCTACAAACAAAGAAAAGGGTCACGCGCAGGTTGCTCTTTCTTACACTCTTGGTGAGGCGTATACACTTGATTATTGGAAAGATATTGCAAAACGTATCGAGGATATGGGTGCAGATTCAATCTGTATCAAGGATATGGCTGGTCTTTTAGTTCCAGCAAAGGCTTTCGAGCTTGTTACTGCATTAAAGGAATCTACAAAGCTTCCAATCGAGATGCATACACACTACACATCAGGTGTTGCTAGTATGACATATCTCAAGGCTGTAGAGGCTGGAGCAGATATCATCGACTGCGCAATGTCACCATTTGCTCTTGGTACATCACAGCCAGCTACAGAGGTTATGGCTGCAGCATTCGAGGGCACACCTTATGACACAGGCTTTGATCAGGAACTTCTTTCAGAGATTGCTGATTACTTTAGACCATACAGAGAGGAGTGCATCGAAAGTGGACTTCTTTCAACAAAGGTACTTGGTGTTAATATCAACACACTTCGTTATCAGGTACCAGGCGGTATGCTTTCAAACCTTATCAGCCAGTTAAAGGAGCAGGGTAAGGAAGACAAGCTTCGTGAGGTTCTCGAGGAAGTTCCTCGTGTACGTAAAGACCTTGGTGAGCCACCACTTGTTACACCATCATCACAAATCGTTGGTACACAGGCTGTATTCAATGTACTTATGGGTGAAAGATACAAAGTCGCTACAGAGCAGACAAAGGATATCCTTCTTGGTAAGTACGGACAGACTGTTAAGCCTTTCAACCCAGATGTTGTTGATAAGGTACTTGGCGCTGACAAAGACAAAGCTATTACTTGTCGTCCAGCAGATCTTATCGAGCCAGGTCTTGCTAAGTTTGAAGAGGAATGCAAGCAGTGGAAGCAGCAGGATGAAGATGTACTTTCATATGCATTGTTCCCAAAGGTTGCTACAGAGTTCTTCGAGTATCGTGAAGCTCAGCAGACAAAGGTAGATCCTGCACAGGCAGATAAAGAAAACAAAGCTTATCCAGTATAATTGGTCTAAGCTAGACATTGTTTGTTTATTATTGCTTAATTCAATCAACTTTGAGTAATGCAAGATTTCTTGCATTACTCTTTTTTTTCATCTATACTCAAGAGTGAAAGTTATGAGAAATCTGTTTTTAATGTTATTCGGGGATGCTACTATTAATTGTTTTAAGAGGATAATGGATGGCAACTACAACAGATTTAATTACAAAGATTAATGAGAACTATGGAAAAATGTCAAAAGGTCAAAAGCTTTTGGCGAACTACATTATTGACAACTACGATAAGGCAGTGTTTTTAACTGCGGCAAAGCTGGGAGATATCATTGGTGTATCTGAATCCACGGTGGTGAGATTTGCTTCTTTTATAGGCTACAAGGGATACCCAGAATTCCAGCAATCTCTTGAAGAGCTTGTTCGCGTCAAGCTTAATACCTCTGATCGTATCGAGATTACAAATGGAGGAATAGAGCAGAACGGAGTTCTTCGTTCTGTATTATCATCGGATGCTTTAAAGATTAAAAATACAATGGAAAATATCGATGAAGCAGCTTTCGAAAATGCTATTGATGCGCTTTTAAAAGCAAAACGCATATACGTAGTAGGCTTGCGTTCATGCGCACCGCTTGCTTCATTTTTAGCTTTTTATCTGAATATGATATTCGATAATGTTATTAATCTGCAGACTAGCTCCACATCTGAGTTGTTTGAGCAGATGATTCATATAAGTCAAGAGGATTGCATTATCGGAATATCTTTCCCTAGATATTCTATGCGTACATTAAAGGCGCTTGAATTTGCAAATAATCGTTTGGCTAACGTAATTACTATTACAGATTCTATTCATTCACCGATGAATCTGTACAGTTCTTGCAATTTGATTGCAGATAGCGAAATGCATTCAATAGTGGATTCTTTGGTGGCTCCACTTTCTGTCATCAATGCTTTAATCGTAGAGCTTTGCAATAGAAAGCAAAGTGATGTAGCTCAAACTCTAGAGATGATAGAAAATGTTTGGAATGACTATCAGTTCTACGAAAATGATGAAATAGACTTGGTAGATGATTCAATCAAAATGAGCTACCCTGGAGAAAATCAATGAGCAATGTTGTTGTAATAGGTGGTGGCGCTGCTGGAATGATGGCGGCTTATTCTGCGGGCATGAGTGGTCATACTGTCACACTTATAGAAAAAAATGAGAAGCTTGGAAAGAAAATATATATTACTGGTAAAGGCAGATGTAATTTTACAAATGCCTGCGATGTTGAAGATTTCTTTAAAAATGTAGTTAGTAATCCAAAGTTTTTGTATAGTGCGTTGTATACCTTTTCGCCGGATGCTATGATTGATTTTATTGAAAATCATGGAATTAGAACCAAGGTAGAGAGAGGAAGCAGGGCTTTTCCTGAATCTGACCATGCGTCTGATGTTACAAAAGCACTAGAAAAGGGGCTTAAAGAATACGGAGTTAAAATCCTTTTAAATACAACAGTAAAGGATGTTGTGATTAAGGATAATATCGTTAGCGGTGTAAGGTTATCTGATGGGACTTCTATAGCTTGCGATTACGCCATAGTATGTACTGGCGGATTATCTTATCAAACTACGGGCTCTACTGGAGATGGCTTGAAGTGGGCCAAGAAATCTGGCCTTACTGTTACAGATGTTAGGCCTGCACTTGTTCCACTTAATTGTAAAGAAAGCTATATCATGGAAATGCAAGGGCTGTCCCTAAAGAATGTTAAGCTCAACATTTTTAACGGCTCTAAAAAGCTTTATGATAGCTTTGGGGAGATGTTGTTTACACATTTTGGTGTTTCAGGACCTCTTGTTTTATCAGCAAGCTCTGTCATAGGAAAAACGCTTCAAGAAACAAAATCCCTTAAGGCGTTTATAGATTTAAAACCAGCTCTTTCTAAAGAAGAATTAGACGCAAGAGTTCTTAGAGATTTCAATGAAAATATGAACAAACATCTCAGCTCTGTTCTTAGGGGATTGCTTCCAGCGTCGATGGTTCCAGTGTTTATTCAGCTCATGGAGTTTGATGATTCTAGACAGATTAATTCCATCACCAAAGAAGAGAGAGGTATTCTTATTTCTTTACTCAAGGCTCTTCCGTTTACGATTGTTGGTCTTAGAGATTTCAAAGAGGCAATTATCACCCAAGGTGGTGTGTCAGTTAAAGAGATTGACCCATCTACAATGAGGTGTAAAAATATACAAGGTCTTTCTTTTGCGGGAGAGGTTTTGGATTTGGACGCCTTCACAGGAGGCTTCAATTTACAAATAGCATGGTCAACCGGCTATCTTGCTGGTTTATCTTTAGATTAATGGAGGATTTTATTATGGCATTTAATGTTGCAATCGACGGTCCTGCTGGAGCAGGCAAATCTACAATAGCAAAGGCTGTTGCAAAGAAAATGGGATATGTATATGTAGATACAGGTGCTATGTACAGAGCTATGGGACTATATTTTTTGCGTTCCAATATAGCTTCTACAGATGAAGAAAAAATAGCGTCTGTAGTTGACGATATAAATGTTTCTATCAAGTATGAGGATGGTATGCAGCACGTTATCTTAAATGGAGAGGATGTCACAGGTCTTATTCGTACAGAAGAGGTTGGAAATATGGCTTCCGCATCAAGTGTGTATGGACCAGTTCGCTCTAAGTTAGTAGCTCTTCAGCAAGAACTTGCAAAGACTACTGATGTTATTATGGATGGAAGAGATATCGGTACAGTGGTGCTTCCAAATGCTGATGTAAAGGTGTTCCTTACTGCATCTGTTGAGTGTCGTGCAAAGCGCCGTTATGATGAGCTTGTAGCAAAGGGTGAAAAGCCTGATTTTGACAAGATTGCAAAGGATATTGAGGAGAGAGATTACAGAGATTCTCACCGTGAAATCAGCCCATTAAAGCAGGCTGAGGATGCTGTTCTAGTAGACAGCTCTGATATGACAATCGATGAAGTGGTTAATAAAATTATTGATTTATGTAAATAATTGAGGTGATTTTTGAAAGTAATACTAGCGGAATCAGCAGGCTTTTGTTTTGGAGTTCAAAGAGCTGTTGATGTTGTAAAAAAGCAAATAAAAGAAGGCTCAAAGCCTTTGTACACATACGGTCCAATCATTCACAATGAAGAGGTTGTTCGCGAGTTCGAGGAAAACGGAGTCCAGGTGATGGAGGAGGATCATATAGATGATTATCCTTCTGGAACTGTTATTATTCGCTCTCACGGTGTAACAAGAGCAGTCGAAGAAGCTCTTACAGCAAAGGGACATACAATTATCGACGCTACCTGTCCTTTTGTAAAGAAGATTCACCGTGCTGTAGATGAGCATTCCAAGTCAGGAGAGCACATAGTAATTATCGGCAATCCAGAGCATCCTGAAGTACGTGGAATCGTTGGTTGGATTAACGGAAATGCGTATTCTGTTATACCAGATACTGAATCTGCTTTTAACTTTTCAGTTAATTCTGATGTGCCCATTTGTATTGTGTCTCAAACCACCTTCAACCACAACAAATTTCAAGAATTAGTTGAAATTATAAAGCAAAAAGGTTATGATATTATTGTTTTGAATACAATATGCGATGCGACTAACAAAAGGCAAGTTGAGGCTGCTGAGATAGCTTCAAAAGTTGATGCCATGGTTGTTATTGGAAGTAAAAATTCCTCTAACACCCAAAAGTTGTTCGAGATATGCAAAACACGATGCAACGATACTTACTATATACAGACGGCTGACGATTTTCAGCCATCTGGCCTTAGTTCCATTGAAAGTGTAGGTATTACCGCAGGGGCTTCCACCCCAAACAATATTATCGAGGGGGTT
>JAEEGJ010012516.1_pt1 | contig 20969 bp, 16 predicted proteins | sample 8958761 | NCBI WGS metagenome assembly JAEEGJ01 (sample SAMN16246546, study PRJNA631951) | gut metagenome | biome: gut microbiome; feature: rumen; material: RS-attached | host: Bos | place: Iran: Karaj | collected 2018-10
CACAATTCTGCGATATAATGAAGAAAAACAATGCAACAAGGGGTACTGCGACATGGAACATTACGATTCACACAGATATACAGTCCGGCTGCTCGATCCGGAAAACAGAGAGGAGCTGAAAGAGGTGCAGAGGCTGCGTTATACGTATCTTCTGCGGGAATTCGACGAAACAAAGAGTGATCCGGACGGGCTTGACGACGACGGATACGACGCCTTTTCCGACTCGATCATAGTGTCCGACGCCGAGACCGGCATGATCGTCGGCACGTACAGACTGGCGACGGAGGATACGCTTTGCGGAAAACCGTTCAAATCGGAGGAGGAGTTCGATATTTCGCCGCTGCGGAAAGCGGATGGCGGCTTCGTAGAGGCGGGCAGGGCCGTGGTACACGGTGATCACCGCAACGGCGCCGTGATAAACCTGCTCTGGAGAGGTCTGATCTCGTACGCGAAAGACAGAGGTCTGCGGTATATCATCGGCACCTGTTCGCTGCACGGTACGGATCCCGGCATATATGAAAACTGCACTTCCGTCCTCCGCGAGAAATATCTGTGCGACCGTTTCGACGTACGCGCCGCCCGCGACCCGTTCGAATACGGCGAAAAAACCGGAATATCCCCGCGTGACGCGGATATCCCGGGGCTTCTTTCGGCCTACCTGAGGTTCGGCGCGACCGTATCGCGAAACGGCTTCATAGACCGAGCCTTCAACTGCTGTGACGTGCTGGTCATACTCGATCTTCAGAACACGAACGAACGGCTGTTGAAGCGTATTATGGGATAATCGAGACCGTACGTCTGATCAAACTGACCTGTGCAGAACAAGCTGCCGGAAACGGCAGCCTGTTCCGCCGGCAGAGCGGCCGCGTAAAGCGACCGCGAGCGTATGAAAGCGAAGGGTACTAAACTCACACATAACAAAAAGATCTCTGTTATAAGTGATCTTTTTTGTGTGTATTTTTACCGCGGCGCAGCCAAGATTTTGGCAGCGTGCAAAAATAAGGAATAATTATAATATATATAGTTATTTGTTTATATGAGCGTTTTCGGGCGCAAAACGGTGCAAAAAAGCGCGTTTTTTTATGAAAACGGCTTTTTTGCCACCTTAATTTTTATAAAAAAGTATTGACAAGGTCCTGTTTGTGTGATAAAATAAAGAATGTGTAGTTATCAGATGAGATAATATTTCTATAAAATAGCGAGCTAAAAGCGAAGAAAAGGAGAAATTATGGCTGAAAATCAACCTGCAAATAAAAGCGGATCCTCGGTCGGCGGCAAGATACTGACCGTTATAGGAATCGTTCTGTGCGCGGTGTTCGGACTGCTGCTGCTCTTTAATATCACGATCATCGTGAAGGGCCTGATACAGCCGGACGTTCCCCCGTCGGTTTTCGGCATCACGCCGATGGTCGTAAAATCCGGATCTATGAGCAGCGACGTGCAGCACATCGTAAGCGCGGAGGATATCCTGGATCTTACGCAGGAGCAGATAAACGCGCTCAAACCGGGCGATACCGTTAAAACGGCAAGCGCGGATTACATAGAAACGAATATAGTCGACACCGTTATAAAGAGCGACGAAGGAGAAGTGAGACATCTTCTCACCACCCGTCCCGCTGACGATCACATAGAGGTAGACGACCTGATACTCACGAAGAAGGTCGACGCCAAAACTCTGAAAGTCGGCGATATCATTTCTTTTATAGACAAGCAGAGCACCGTTACTACGCACAGGATCATAGCCGTGACGACGGATGAAAACGGAGCGCTTGCATTCCACACCAAAGGCGACGCCAACAACACGGACGACAAAAGTGTTGAAGGCTTTATCAAGCCGGAGAAAATAGTAGGCCTTTACCAGACCAGGATACCGAAGCTCGGCGCTTTCATTTACTTCTTGCAGAAACCGCTCGGAATGGTCATATTCATAGGCGTTCCCGTTCTGCTGTTCATAGCGTACGACGTGATACGCCGCACAAAGCTTGCGAAGAAGAACAAGAGCAAGTCAGAAGAACTTGAAGAGGAACTGAAGCGCCTGCGAGCACTTAACGCAGAAAAAGAAGCGGAAACGCAAAAAGGACAATCCGATATCAAGCCCGAAGACATCAACGGAGACGGACCCGGCGCGGGAAGCGCGGAGTAACCGGCGGCACTCGAAATAAATCAAAAAAACGAGTCTGCGGGCACAGCAACGTGTCCGCAGATTAATTGATTTTTGCAGTTTAGTTTGAACAAAATTGCAAAACGCGGCGTGTTTTCGACTTTTTGTTTAAAAATTTTTCACATATTTTTATTATTATGTTCGTTGACAGACGGCTTATATTGATATAAAATATGATTTGTATGCGTATATAATACTTTTTATCTATATAATTATTATATGCGCATAACGCACGGTAACAAAAAATGTATATTTCTGACTGTGCCAGAAGCCACGCTGACGCAGCAGTGATATAGAGTGAGGCTAACTCACCGTTGGGGCAGCGTATGTCCCGAACCACATAGGACGTTTGTGTCCCAACATCTATACAATTTATTTTACAGGAGGTCAATTCAAATGAAGAAGAATTGGACTATGAGAGTTGCTCTTCTCATTGTAGCTCTCGCACTTATCACCAGCTGCTTTGTCAGCGGAACCTATGCAAAGTACATCACCAGCGCTAAAGGCGACGAGACCGCTCGCGTAGCAAAATTTGGTGTATTGATCGAAGCAAGTGGCGACCTGTTTGGCACCACCTACAAAGCCACCACCGACGACACTCCCGGCGCTAGCGGAGATGCAGCAAGTACACTTACTGTTGTTTCCAGCAATACTGATAAAGTTGTTGCTCCTGGCACCAAAAACGACGACGGTCTTAAGTTCGCCGTTACCGGTACTCCCGAAGTTGACGTTGCTGTTACCATGACGCTCGAATCCAACTACAAAGAAGTATTCCTTAAGGCAGGAACTTGGGCAGATATGACCACGTCTGACGACAAAACCGATACATTTACTCTCGGTAGCGATTACTATCCTGTAGTTTTCACCCTGAAAATTGGTGACAATACTTACACAGGCAATCTCGCCGATATTGAAACCGCATTGGCAACAACAGCCGCCACTTACAAGGCCGGCACCAACCTTGCTACTGCAATCGGTAACATCCAGTTGACATGGGCGTGGGCATACGGCAATGCTAACACCCCTGCAAACGGCAATGACTTTGCTGACACCCTGCTTGGTGATCTTGCTGCAGGCGCACCGACAATTCTCCCTGAAGCAAACGCTCCGTCCGCAAGCAATTACAATCTTGAGACACGCGTAAGCATCTCTATTAACGTATTCCAGGTAGACTAATTAAACCAGTAAAACACAACTGAGCAAAAAAGTTTCTTCGCCGCCCGCCCACGTGGCGGACGGGCGGCGGGAACTATTTTGAAACAAACCGGCGCTTCCGTATCGAGGTGGCGGCGGTTTGTTTCAAAGTACGGGACTGAAAGAAATTTCAGCCAAAGCAGACAAAACCTGTATAATCAGGTAAAATATTAGTCCTCATCCACCGCAAGCGGTCCCCCTTCCCCCAGAGGGGAAGGCAGATAAGCCTTCTCGGTCGGAGAAGGTGGCGGCGAAGCCGACGGATGAGGCCGGGGCAGTAAAAAGATTTGACTGGTCAACGGATTTAGGGTCCTCATCCACCGCAAGCGGTCCCCCTTCCCCCAGAGGGGAAGGCAGAGAAGACAAAACGGAGAAACGTCATGGGTTATGAGTATAACAAAGATCTTGTGCATAACGCACAGGAGTTAAGAAGAAACATGACAAGAGAAGAAAAGCATTTGTGGTATGATTTTCTCAAGAAGCTTCCGTTTACCGTCCACAGGCAAAAAAATATAGGTGATTATATCGTAGATTTTTATATCCCTTCGAAAAGCACGGTTATAGAAATCGACGGTTTACAGCACAGAATACCGGAAATATCAGAAAAAGATCTGATGCGTCAACACTATCTTGAAAGCCTCGGCTTGAAAGTTTTAAGGTTTAACAATTCCGATATAAACAACAGATTTAAAGACGTTTGCGCGAGCATAACGAACAAATTAGACGTTAGTCTCAGCAAAGCAAAACAGTGATCGATTCCGCTTTCTCTGTTGAAAGGCGGAGAATGTCCTCATCCACCACTGCGTGGTCCCCATTCCCCCAGAGGGGAAGGCAGAAATTCGTGAAGAAAGGAGTCCGAAAATGAAAAAGAACAAAGGCGTTATGAGCTGGCTTTTACCGACTTTTCTTATCCTTTTCATTTGCGAAGTCCTTACTCTTCCGCTTATTCTGGTGCTTACGTACGCCGGCAACAGCGCGGCTCCCGTGCACACGTTTGAGTTAAAGAACAAAAAACTCACCTGGGATTCCGACACGGACGTCAGAGACGACGGAACCGCCGAGCTTTCGCTCTTCAGCGCATATTACGACAGCGTCAACTCGGATAACGGTGATCACGTCGTTGCTCCCGGCACGGCTGCCGACGTTCTGCTTAAGTTCATAAACAAGAGCGGCGGCACGGTAACGTACTACGCTTACATGTACGAAGTAAAAAGTGATTCCGATCTGCCCGTGACGACGAATATGTCAAGCAAGGACGCGGCCGAGGTCAACAGCTATCCCGTACCGGAAGCTCTGAGCGACAAGAACATAATCACCGCGCTCAAGGGCTCCGCTACAAAAGACACCGTGGCAGAGTTCACAATAGCGTGGAACTGGATATTTGAGGTTGACGACGAGCACGACGTCAAAGACACGTATTTCGGCGACAAAGCCGCGTTTGACAAAGCGGACGATATCACGGTAGGTTTCTATTTCGTAGTGCAGGGCGATGAAGCCGAGGGCGGCGACACGCCTCTGTCACCGAAGACCGGCGACAACACGATCCCGTACGCTCTGGCGATCATCGCGGTATCCGGCGTGATCCTGATAGTCCTGTTCTATGTGGAAAGACGGAGAAAACGCATGGGCGAATATTGATCCCCGACGGAGAGCTAAATGAAGGAAAAGAAAAGCAAAAAAGCGGTAAAGATCATCGCGGCTGTGCTAGGCACACTGCTGGCGCTCTATTGCGCCTACTATCTGACCGCGATAATCGCTTTCGGCGACAGTATGCCGATGCCTCTCGGCGCCGGCGTGGCGGTCGTTCTGACCGGCAGTATGGAGCCGACGCTTTCCGCAAACGATCTGATCTTCGTGGTCCGCTCTTCGGAATATAAAATAAGCGACGTCGTCGTTTATTCAACGGCAGGTACTCCGGTGGTGCACCGGGTGATAGATATTGATGAGGAAAACGGCATTATCATCACGCAGGGCGACGCGAACAACACCGCGGACGCTCCGGTATCGCTTTCAAAAGTAAAAGGAAAAGTAGTGTTTTCCATACCCGGCATCGGTATAATACCGAGATTCGTGCGTACCGTTCCGGGCATGATAATGACGCTCGTCGTGCTGTTCGTGCTTCTGTTCCTCTCAAAACAGAGCAAAAACAAGACAACAGAGGAAAAAGAGAGCGAAGAGCATATAGACGAGATGCTTGAAGAGATAAAAAAACTGCGCGCACAGGCGGAAGAAAACGCCGGGCGCGACGAGTGCGCCAGATGATAAGACGCAAAAAAACGATATAAAGTCAAAAGGACGGCTTGATAAATAAAGCTCAGGGAAAGGTGGTGGTTTTGTGAGCACGTCCTCTTCGCGCGGCGCAAAACTGCCGACCGAAAAGATCTTCAGACTTGCCGCAATACTGCTGATACTGACGCTCGTGTCGTCCTGGTTCATAAGCGGCCTGCTTGCAAAATACGTCAACAGACAGTCTTTCGAAGACGCCGGGCGCGTGGCAAAGACCGGGCGCGTAGCCGTTTTGGAGCACGAGGCGGTGCTCTCGGGCGGTCTGTATACGCTGGATATGTCAAGCGTCGTCACCGGCAACACGTATACCGCCGTGCTGCCCGGAACGGATATCCCTAAAGATCCGTACGTTTATCTTGACGGCAGTCAGGAGGTAGCCTACGCTTTATACGTCGAGATATATACGAACGTACCCGCGGAGGTCACGTACGCCGTCGGCACGAATTTCACACCGACGACGGACGAGGTCCTGCCGTCGCACGGCGGCACCGTTTATAAATACAATCAGACGGTCCCCGCCGCGACGGAGCAGAGCATAGGCCCGATAATCCGCGGCAACGTGATCACCGTAAGCGACGCATTCAGAAACAAAGCGGATCCGTCGTATAACTCGTCGGGTTTCAGGTTCGACGTTTACGCGTATCTGATACAAACAGACTGATTTTCAAGAAAGGAAAGGCAGGTGTCAAAAGTGCCGAAACAACGTAAACTGACGGTCGTCGCCGCGGCGCTTGCGGCGCTTTGCCTGATCACGATGACGGTCGCCGCCAAATACATCAAGTCTTCCGGCGTTCTGTCGGGCGTGTTCACGCCTTCCCCTTACGGTCATCCCACCGTCGTTGAAAACGTGATCACCGATCCTTCCGACGGCTTCAAATACAAGACCGGCGTCGCCGTGCAGACGGACGATACCGCATACGCCGTGTACGTGCGTCTGGCGCTCGTCATCAGCTGGAAAGACGATAATGGCGACGTTTACGGTGAACAGCCGTTTCAGGATACCGATTATACGCTCGTCTATAATACCGACGACTGGCGTTACGACAGCGCCGGCGGATATTACTACTGTACGACGCCCGTAGAGAGCGGCGCTCTCTCGCCCGCCTTTATCGACGCGGACGAAGATCAGATGCTCAAGCAGATCAAAGCGGGACCGGAAGGGTATACGCTGCACGTTGAGATCCTCGCGCAGACGATACAGGCGGTCGGCATGACCGACGCCGGTACTCCGGTCGAGCCCGCGATATATGACGCGTGGGGCGTCGATCCCGCCGTTTTTAACTGAACCGCCCCTTTTACCGCAAATTTTTAAAGAAAGGAGGATCCGTAAGATGCGAAAGAAATCCCGCCGATCCGTTCCGTTGCTCATAATATGCTCGCTTTTGTTTATTTCGGCTGTCGTCAGTCTGACCGCGTACGCCGGCGATTCAGACGGCGTGGTAACCGCCGCCATACATTACTATTATTACGACGAAGACCGGCTCGATCACAAAGGCACGGAGCCGTTCCCGGCGTTCGTCGCAAATATGCCGCAGGGTTCCGCTCCCATCACGCAGAGGAGCCCCTCGATACTCGGATTCTCCCCTTATACGATAGACAAAGTGCCGCTCAACGAAGTGACGGTCAATTTCAGCGGAAACAACGAAACCGACGTATTCTACTTCCCGACGGAAGTATCGTATATAATCCGGCTGAACAAACAGGATATTGGCGGTGAAAGCTACACCGTGTCCGACATCATCAACGGTGTCGGCGTTACCGGCGCCGAACCGGTGGAATTCGGCAACAACTTTCCGATAGTTCAGCTCGACGGCAGAACGCTCGATCAGGCGTACGAGGGCTTTACGCTTATGTATCACGTGCCCGAAGTCATCGCGGCCGACGGTTCTACCGAATTCGAGTGCTATTACGACCGCAACTATTACATGGTCTCGGTCGATCTCGGACCGGGCGGTTACGGCGTCGATCCGCTGTACGTGCCGTACGGCTGCCCGCTCGCGCTCGGCACTCCGCACAGGACCGGCTATAATTTCGTCGGGTGGGATATCGAGCGCGCCGATACGCACGAGACGCTCTCGGCTCTGCCTCCGGTATGCCCTGCGTACGATATCAGCTGTACCGCCAGATGGGAGGTCGTCAGCGCCGTTCCTTATACAGTGGTATACTGCAACGCCGACCTTGACGACGGCGATCCTTCAACGCCGCTTACTTACAGCCACTGGGGCGCGGCGACTCTGAGCGAACTGCCCGACACAGTGCTTTCGCTTGACGATATCATCGCCGCCAATAAGGACAATATCACCTCGTTTGACGATCACGAATACTTTACGTTCGACGCTGAGGCGACCGCCGCCCATAACGGAGAGAACGTCACGATAAAAAGCGACGGCTCCACCATCGTCCGCCTGTACTATTCGCGCAACAAATACAAACTACGCTTCATATACGCGCGTTCGAGAGGGATGAACAGCGTTCCGGAAGTGGCTTCGACCGTCGGAGCCGGTACGTATTATCTGTTGAACAACCGATCAAACAAAGTAGTCACGCCTAACGTATCTCCGGATAACAATAATTATCTTGCCGCCAACGTTGCGCTGTCGCAGGACGCCGCCAACGTCTGGACGCTGATCGACGACGGCAACGGCGGTTATTACCTTCAGGCTTCTACCGGCGAGTATCTGGCGCTCACTTCATCAAAAGCCTACCTGACAAGTACGCCGACGTCTACGTCGATCATCGCGCACCCCGGCGGCACAGGTCTGTGGAAGATATATCAAGGCAATAATTACCTTAACGACAAACAGAACAGAGGAAAATTCGCCGGTCCGACGACGCTGGAGTATTCAAACGACAACGGCAGCGCGTATAAACTTATCCCCGCCGACCCCGACGGTACTTTCCACAGCGTCGTAACGTACAGCCCGGTCGACGTGCCGAACCGTACAAAAGACGGCGACATTCAGCATCCGGAGTTCAAATGGGATTTAGATATCGGAGCGTTGCCTATCGTAAGAAGCAGCTGGCTTTCCGCCGACGCAGACGTCAAAAGTACGGGCACGGTCGTCATGACGATCGGCAGCACGCCCTATACGATGCATTACATAGATCTTGTAGCGGAATTCGGCGCAGATATCGAAGACCTGTGGCCCGCCGACGCGATCGAGCCCGTCGGAGAACACCGATTCGGTTCGTGGAGCACGGAGAAGGGTTCAGGTTACCGCTCACATTATTCCGACCATGCAAACATCGTCGGTCAATACCCGTATATGTCAGCCGATATGATCGTCGATCCGGCGTGCGTATACGATCCCGACAACGTCGATCAGGTCGCACAGAATCTGTACGCCTGGTGGGGCGACACCGGAGCCAAGATCGGACCGCACCGCTTCAAGATCTACTACGAAACGCTCGATCCGGACGATTATGATATCGAACTGAACGGCATCCGCTATAAGCTGGACCGTACGCAGGAGATCGTGGCGGCGCATAACAAAGATACGCGTATAGACCCGTTTGTATTCGTCGGTTATACCATCCTTCCTGAAGAAGCCGGCGGTCACAACCAGTCCCATACCGGGTATCCTGATACGGGCACACCTCCGCATTATAAGGATACGGACGGAGTCTGGACGACGGATTTCCATTATACCCGCAATACGCATTCCCTGCAGTATTACAACTATAATACTTATTACAATCCCGCGACTAACAGCGGAGGGGATCCGATGCCGAACGCCTCGGCGATACCGTTCGGGCATTCGCTTGAAGGCTTTGAGCCGGACGGCGTGCCGCCGTATCCCGCCGGACTCGCGCCGGACAGCTACGATTTTGCCGGCTGGTACGACTCCGATACCTACGATAATCCGGTGGACTGGTCCGCCTTGATGCCCGATCACGACGTGGTCGCTTACGCATACTGGAAACCGAAGGAATTCGACGTATACTTCTATAATTCGGAAAGCGACTATCTTTCCGGCGACGAGAGCAAAAGGATCTATCACGGCACGGGCACGTACGGTCTGCCGCTCGACGTGCATAACGCGGAAGCGGCGCTTCAGCCGCCCGAGATAACTTCGAGCACGGGTACTTATTACGCCGCGAGAGCCGGCTGGTACTATTACGACGACGAGGGCATCATGCACGCGTTCGATCCGGAGACGATGACCGTATCTTTCGGCATGCATCTGTTCATGCGCTGGTCGTCAAACGTTCCCGCTTACTTCCACGTGCATTACTACGTTCAGAACTCGACTACCGAGGTCGCGCCGGACACGTTCGGCTACTCCTTCGTCGGTCTGACCCGTACGTTCAAGGCCAAGGTCGGCAGTGAACTCAACGACGGATATACGACGCACTATTTCCCCGACAGGGCGAGCACGTCGATCCTTATGCACGCAAACGAAGCCGAAAACGAAAAGACGCTTTATTATATGTACCGGGAGTATATGCCGTATACGGTCAAGTACGTGGCGCTCGACGGTCCGTTCGCGGGTACCGAGATACTGCCTGACAAAACGGTGAACGACAACATAGACGTCGTCGTTACGGAGAAGTTCGTACACGTGCAGAACTACATCCCGAACGCATACTATATCTCCAAGACGCTGATCGCTTCAAGCAATCCGGACCCCGCCGCCGCGGCAGCCGAAGAAGCGGAGCAGAACGTCATTACTTTCTATTATCATTACGACACCGTCAATATGCCGTATCATATCAAATATATGGTGGAGGACGAGAACGGCACGGTCACTCAGACGATCGACGGTCAGACCGTACGCTTCAAAGAAAAAAACTTCATCGACGGCTACGCCGAGAGGGGAACGACGCTGCCCGTAGGCGTCAACAACTACCCCGGTTACGACGTGCGCTGCTATGCCGTGACCACCTGCGACGTATACGACAATTCAGTTACCGGCGCTTTGACGGATATCACCGAAGGCACAACGTCGTTCGACGTGCCGATTGACACAGACGCAAGCGTAAGCAGTAAAGAAATACACGTTTACTATCTGAAAAAGACGTACCCCGTCAAGGTCGTTTATCAGATATCCTCTACCGACAACGAGAAGATCGCGGAGTTCAACGCTCTGATCGACGCGCTCGATATTCCGGGCCTCGTCAGAGAAGACCCCGTGACGATCGGCGGCAATACTTATTACAGACGGTTCTATAAAGTGGTGCCGGATCGGAAATATAACAGTCAGTATACGGAGGTCGCGCCCGAAATGCCGGGCTTCATGCTTAACGGCAACGATGTGCGTACCCTGATCATCTCAGACGACGACGCACAGATCACAAATAACCGTATTGTGTTTATGTATACGGCGCGCAACGAGGTTATGTATTTCTATTACGCGGTACTGCCGCGCGGCAATACGCACGTGTTCGGCAATCCCGTGAACCCGATACTCCTTTCGGTCAACCAGGAGGTCGTGCTCATAGGCGAGCGGCCGAACGAACACTGCCGTGCGTTTCTTGACAATTCGATCTATACGTTCGTCGGCTGGTACGAAGACGAGGAGTGTACGGTACCCGTTGAAAACGTACTGTACGGCTCTGAATACGTGCTGACATCCACCGTGCCCGGCGCCGATAACGTCATTCTGCCTCTGCCCTCGAGCGAGAACCGCAGTTATTACGCTAAATACGATTTTCGCCGCGGCGATCTGACGGTCTCCGTCACGGACGATCCGGCCGTATCGGGCGAGCAGGCGTTTGAATTCGTCGTACAGGGACAGGATCCCGATAACAGCTGGGTCAATCTGTACGTTACGCTCGATCCCGCCCGCGGCGTCTCATCGGTCAAAATAGAAGATCTGCCTGTCGGCAATTATACGGTAAGCCAGTGCGACTGGTCATGGCGCTATACGACAGCTTCGTCGCAGGACGTCACCGTTATAGAAGACGATACGGTATCGGTCGCGTTTGCCGAGACTTTCGAGCACGGCAAATGGCTCGACGGCAGCGGATACTGCGAAAACGATTTCGGTCAGCATACCCACGTAAACTTTGCCGACGCGACTGTGCGCCCCGCGACGTGCGAGACCGCGGGTGAAAAGAACGTCGTCTGCGCAGACTGCGGCGCAGTCGTACAAACGGGCGTCACGGTACCGCCGACGGGTCATACCTACGGCACGTGGATACCCGGCGTTGACGCGAGCACTTCCGTCACCGGCACGCGCGGTCATTACCGCTGCGAAGTCTGCGGCGGCAGCTTCAACGCCGACTTCTCGCCTATGTCCGATCTTACGGCTCCGGTCCGTACGTCGCCGGCTGTCACGGCAGAGAACGGCGCTCAGGTGTACCGTATCGACGCGGACGCGGTGTATCAGTACGGCGCGTCGACGCCGGTCGGCGTGATCGCGCACGGTTCTGACGACGGCTTCACGGTCGTAAAAACGAACGGCGGCACGATCGAAGACGGCGGAGTCGGAGCGTATTTCACGATCCCGAAGAGCGTGATCGCGTCTCTGCCATACCTCGTGATCGAGACGGGATCAGCCGTGCCCGAAGGCACGACCGCGGGTCTTACCGTTGAACTGTACTGTTACGATGAAGATATGACTGTCTACGATCTCGGCGCGGTCGACGGCTCTTCCGGCAGGCTCGTCGTAGATTTAAGAAGTCTGATACCCGCCGGCAAAGATTTCAGCTGTCAGTTGAAATGCTCCGGCTCTCAGGGGCAGGCACTCGACTTCACCTGCGTAATGATGACCGACACGGCCGCACCGTAAAACAAAATAAAAACGGCGTCTTCCCGTATTGAACTGCCCCAATTTGTACGGACAGCACAAAAGAGGCCGCCAATGGCATAATATTAAGTTATCAAACAACAGACTGATGCCGAAATTCCATCGGCGTCAGTTTTGTTTTGAGTTGTATTCGCTGATAATTGTAAAAGTGGATGTAATCACCTATGAGGAGGCGCGCCTCCTCATAGGTGCGCGGCTTCGCCCGATATATGCATTCTGTTTTGAGAATTGAGAAAAAATTTCCTGCCAAAGCATTGTCATATGGATTTCCGCGTCTTGACATAGACGGCGTAATGTTGTATAATTGTGTCAGGCGGAAATATGCTTGTGACGTGCATTGAAAGCCTTGGTCGCTGTGGAGCTGCAACTCTGCGGCGACCTTCTCTTTTCTCTTGGCTTCCCGTACAGTGCTCAAAACTAAATTTATGTTTTGTTCAGTACCGGTTTTGTATGCAACAATGCTGTTATCGTACAAATCTCTTATGACAGACAAATACAGAAAACCTTGTCCGGTTTTAATGTACGAAATATCTGTCACCCATTTTTGATCAGGTCTATCTGCATGAAAGTCTCTGTTGAGCAAGTTCGGATATCTATGTAAAACATCGCCATAATTCTGATATCTTTTTCTTCTGACAGCAGACAGTAAGTTGTATTTCTGCATTATACGCAGTATTGTCTTAGGATTTCTGTATATTCCTTTACGTTCAAGCCATATATGAACTCTGCGATAACCGTAAGTCTGCTTAACCTCTTGTTGACAAGTTCGTATCTGCTCCGCCAACGGAAGATCTCGATCCGGAAGCTCCATTCGCTTGACGTAATCATAGTAGCCGCTTCTTGATACGTCAAAGAATCTGCACATTTCGCTTATTGAATACTTTTCTTTATGCCTATAGATCACCAAATACTTTACGCTTGTTCTCACTTCCTTTCTGTGAGCGAGAGAAAATCCCGCATTAACTCATTTTCCATTTCCAGCGATTTTATCTTTGCGTCCTTACGCGCTATTATGTAACGAAGTTGTGCAGTTTTGTCTTCTTCGCTTATCTGATAATCCTTTGGCGGTCTTCCTTTCTTTTTAATTGCAATTCCCGCTTCTATTTTCCTTTGCTTCCGATTGTATCTTGTTTTAAACTCTTTAACTTGTTTATGCGTAAATCCATAAATTTTCGCTATTTCCCTCAATGTTTTTCCTTGCTTGATTTTCTCAATGATTTCTTTTTCATACTCTTGTATGTGTCTATATTCTCTTGGCATAACAAAACCTCCTATGGTATTTTCTTCATTATACCATAGGAGGCTCTTTTTTTCAATGTCCGTTTTTAACGGTTCTGTTCAAAGCGTTCCGCCTTTTATTTTCTTTTACGATTGACATTTTTGATAAATTATGATATTATTTATCTGTAAAAATAAAGAACGGAGAAAGGTAAATGTCCATTCGACCGGAAGACCGGAACACGCTGCGAGCGCTTGCCGAGCGGTATATGTCGTATGCGTTGTCCGATAAGAATAACGAAAAGCGGCTGTTATGGCGTTCGTTAAACGACGGCAAAATGATAAAACCGATGGTCGGCATAGACCAGATGCCGTGGAACGAGCTTGATATCGACGGCTTTCTTTTCTGCACCGTAGAAGATCCGTATTACCGCAGGATAGAGTGGAATCTCCGCTCCGAAATTTATAAATGGGAGCATCTTCCCGTTGATATGGTGCTTAATCCTTACGTGCTTCTGCCGCGGCCGATCGGCAATACGGGCTACGGATTAAGGCCGCAGTACGAGCTGCCGGACAATCCGGCAAACAAATTTGTTTCAAAGCGTTACGCCGACCAGTTCAAAGAGCCGGAAGACGTGGAGAAGATAAAAACTCCGGTCATAACGATCGACCGCGAGGCGGAAGTGCGTATAATATCCGAGGCGGCCGACATATTTGACGGCATAGCGCCGACAAAAATGCAGGGTATCGTCCTTCATCTCGGTTTCTGGGACTGGATAGCGCAGTGGATGGGCGTTGAAAACTGCTATATTGAGCTTATGGACCGCCCGGAAATGATGCACGCGATAATGGAGCGGCTCACGACCGCGACACTTTCGGTAATAGAACAGATAAACAGTCAGGGTCTGTACGACGTCAACTGCAATATGTGCCACTGTTCGTATACTTTTTCATCCGACTTGCCGTCCGCCAGCTGCGATAAGGATAACCCGACGAGCCGCGACGGCTGGGGCTTCGGCATGGCGCAGCTTTTTACGTCCGTTTCCCCGCAGATAACGGAGGAGTTCGAGGTGAATTATATGCAGCGGATATTCCCGCATTTCGGCGCGATATATTACGGCTGCTGCGACCGGCTCGACGACCGGCTTGATAAGATCTGCCGTATGCCGAATATACGCAAGATCTCGTGCAGTCCGTGGAGCGACAGGGATAATTTCGCCGCAAATCTGCCGGATAAATACATCATGTCAAACAAACCGAGCCCGGCGCTGCTCGCGCAGCCGTCTTTTGACGAGGACGCGGTAAGAGCCGATCTGCGGCACACTGTAGCGGCGGCGAAAAAGTACGGCCTGCGCCTGGAAATGCTTTTAAAGGACATAAGCACCGTGAAAAACGACCCGCGGCGTCTGTTCCGCTGGGCGCAGATAGCGGAAGAAGAAACGTTGAGGGCTGTGATGTAGGAGCGATGACATTCATTCCGCGACAGCGGAAATTCACGACGGCGATAAGCCGTCAATTCATTTCAAAAGGCGTTATAAAAATAATATTCAATGCTATGTAAGAATGAATTGCGCCTTACGGCGCGTGAATTGGCTTCGCCGTGAATTGCCTAACGGGGACCCCCAACGCTCATCGCTTCGCGCCGGGGGTCACCTGTCGGCGTGAATTGCGCTTCGCGCGTTAAAAGCCTCATCCGGCGGCTCCGCCGCCTCCTTCCCCGAAAGGGGAGGGCAGATCGACCCTTCCTTCGGGGGAGCTGTTATCCGGAATTTATCCCGGATGATTGAGGAAATTCGTCTCTACACCGAAAATTCCTGCACAGCAGGAATTTTTCTCTATATACAGGATATGGACAAAGCGGCGAAAGTATGGTAATATAATACTGTCAGATGCGCAGCTGAAAATATTTCAAAAGGAGAACGATAAATATGAAACTGTATATAGGAGACACGATACGGCGCCTGCGGACCGCAAAGGATATGACGCAGGAGCAGCTTGCGGACGCTCTCGGCGTTTCGTTCCAGTCCGTAAGCCGTTGGGAGAACGGAACGAACTACCCGGATATCGAGCTGATACCGGAGATCGCCTTATATTTCGGCATATCATCAGACGATCTTCTGGGGATGAGCGGAGCTGTAAAAGAAGAAAAACTCCGTGAAGCGTGGAAAACGTTTTATAATTCGGCCGACAAAAACGAGCGCCTCGCCCTTATCCGCGAAATGCACCGCAATTTTCCGGAAGACACCGAGGTGCTGTCTGTTTTGGCGAATGTCCTGTCAGACTTCCCGGAGCTGTATGAAGAACAGAAAGCAGTAACCGAGCAGTTCATCTCCGCCGCGCCCGCAAATCAGGGGTTCACGGAGAAACGAAATGAAGAAAACGACCTGATTTACATGCTTTTTGAATGTGCGCCGGATGATGATCTGCAAAACCTTCTTGACAAATATTCATCAGAAAACTACGATATGACGAGAACGGCTCTTCTCAATTTCCGTTATTTCAGGCGAAACGAATGGGAAGGGTATGAACGCACAAGGCAGATAAAGCTGAAAGAGATGCTCGTTGATATTTTTAATGAACGGCTGCGCAAAAAATACCACGCCTCCGCCGCTGACAGCGCGTGGGCGCAGCGTAAATCGCTTGAAATCCTGAATATTTTAACGGATTATTCCGGCGATTCGCTAATCAATCCCGTTCCGGACCTGTGGTTTAAGCATAAATGGTATATCGGGCTCCGTCTGTCCTGCGCGCTTGCGTCAAGCGACAGAACAGAAGAAGCGATATCCGTTCTGGAAGACACCGTGACTCTGATAGAAAAATTTGCCGCGCTTCCCGCCGGCAGCGTACTGACGTATGAATGTCCTTCGCTTGACATCTTCAGCTATGAAGTTATCCCGTTTTATGTAAACGACGAAGAGTACCGCAATGCAAAAGACGTTCCTTTACAGCGCGTCAAATTTCTGCACGGCGGCGATTTTATGGGCGAGCTGACGGTTTCCGTAAGCACACACCCGTTTGAACGCGCCGGCTGGGAATGGTTTGACCCAATTCGCGACGATCCGAGGTTCCTATCGTGCCTCGAGCGCGTCAAAAAGCTTGACAGGACGGATACAATATAATGCAAAACGGGACAGGGCATAACGCAGTGGTAAGGCTTTTTCACACGCGAAGCGCATATCGAGTGCGTCAGCACATATCGAGCAGACCGTATAGGTCTGCATATCGAATCGCGTAAGCGATATATCGACAAAAAAGTCGATCTGCCTTACGGGAACCCCCGTTGCTCACTATGTTCGCAACGGGGAACCCCTTTGGCTCGATCTGCCATACGTGAACCCCCGCCGCTTTCCGCGGCGGGGAATCCCTTTGGCTCGATGTGCCGCGCCGGTTCGATATGTCACTTCGTGACAAGAAACCCCTTCCGGCGGCTCCGCCGCCTCCTTCCCCGAAAGGGAAGGCGTTTTTATTTTTTTGCAAAAAGGTATTGACAAACCCGGACTATTGTGATAGAATAGACTATAGTAATAGTCTGAGGTGATAAATATGAAATTGTTCGACAGTGAAATTAAACTTATGGAGATAATCTGGCAAAGCGAGCCGGTCAGCGCAAAGGCGGTGAGCCTGAGAGCCGAATCTGAGATCGGCTGGAACAAAAACACCACGTACACCGTTATAAAAAAGCTGATAGACAAGGGCTATGTAAAGCGCACGGAGCCGGGATTTATCTGCACGTCTTTGATCCGAAAAAGCGACGTTGCAAAAAGCGAGGCGGCGGAGCTTGTGGACAAGCTCTTTGCCGGGTCTAAAAAAGCGCTGTTTTCCGCGTTGCTTGAGGACGAGGAACTGTCCGATAGTGAGCTGGCGGAGCTGCGCGCCCTGATAGACAAGAGGTAGCTATGGGAGATATTCTATACTGGCTGCTCAATATGAGTATAATCGGCTCGGTCGCCGGGCTTTTCGTCCTGCTCATACGGCTTATAAAAGCCCTGCCGCGCCGGTTTATAAATCTGCTCTGGGCGATCCCGTTTCTGCGGTTCTGTATACCCGTGGGACTCGGCGGCAGATACGGCCTTATGTCGCTTTTGCCGCGGTACGTTGTAAAAACGGTCCCGGTTTTTGAAGCCCCGTCTTCATCGTTTTATATATCGGGCGCGAACTCCATACAGGCGGCAAGCGGCTATTTTCCGATAACGTATAAAATCGACTTGCTGGCGGACGTGTTCAGATACGGGTCGATAGTCTGGGCGGTCATCGCCGCCGCGCTGCTTATCGCCATGACGGTCATATATATAGCGACTCTCTCCGAGCTGAAGGGCGCGGAGCGTCTGCACGGCAACGTTTACTGCTCGGACAAAATAACCTCGCCAGCCGTATACGGTGTATTCCGCCCGAAGATCATAATACCGGTCTCATACAAAGATTCTCCCGACCTTGACCTTATACTTTTGCACGAAAGACAGCATATAAAACGGCTTGATAACTTTTTCCGCGTCGCGGCGTTTGTCGTCGCGGCGGTCCACTGGTTCAATCCGCTTGCGTGGCTGTTTTTAAAGCTGTATCTGTCCGATTCCGAGCTTGCCTGCGATGAGTCAGTGCTGTCAAAGCTGGACGAAGACGAACGGAAACAGTACGCGTACGCGCTGCTTGACGCGCACAAAAGCAAAACGGTCTTCGCGTCGGCTTTCGGCGGCGCAAAGCTTAAAACGAGGATAGAGAGGATAGTTTCTTTTAAGAAAATGACGGTCGTATCAGTCGTCGGCTTAGGCGTTCTGGCGGCGGTAATAGCCTATATACTGCTCACGAACGCGGTTTAACGGAGGTATTATGAAAAGAGTAATTATTATACTATTATGCTCTCTGACGCTCTTCGCCGTTTCCTGCCAAAATCCGCAGGAGGACGGTTTAAAGGCGCTGTTTTACACGCGCTGTTCAGCCGAGGCTGCATTTGCGCTCGCAAAAGCAAACGGGCTGCCGACGTGTGAAGGCTTAAAATGCGTCTGCGGAAAAGAGAAAATGGAAGAATTTTACGCTTCGGTCAACGAAAAAAAGCCCGCTTCCATCCTGACGGCGGTATATTACGATATGCCGGATGACGAAGGACCCGACTTTTTCTTCTCCCTTATTGAATACGACGGAGATAAATTTACCGTAACGGTCAGGCAAAGCGACAGCAAAGAATTGGATACGCAGGGAACCTATAAATATTTAAAACACTACAAAGGAGAAGCGCCGGCACAGGCTCTGATGAGCGATTATGAGTACTATTGCCTCGTAAACGACGGGAACGTCGAATGGGAAGATATTGAGCGCGGTATGGTAAGCTCATGGAGTGGCGCTTGGGTGGATCACGTAACAGTCTTTTCAGACGTGACGTATAAGGAGTAAACAATGGAAAACAAGAAATTCAGAATATACTGGATATTATCCGTCATAGGCGTTTTGGCGGCGTCGTATTACCCGCTTTATATGGGCGTGCGCGTGATAGTCGATATGATAAAGGACGGGACGGTGCAGAAGGAGAATTACCCCAAATACATAATCCCGTACACGCCCGTCGCGTTTGCCGTGATACTCGGCGTGCTTCTGCTGCCGCTTTTGATAAAGGTGTTCCGACGGTTTGCGGTGCTTGCCGCGTCGGCTTTGTCCGTCGGCACGTTTTTCGGGGTGGAGCTTTTGTTTGAGCAAAACGTGGTGGTAAGCGCTCTGGAAGAGACCGCCTGGATAGAAACGAACGTAAAGCTCGAGGCGTGGCAGATGTATATGTGCTACATACCGCAAAACAACGGATACCTTTTGGAGCCCGTCACGGAATACAAGGAATATTCGGCGGTGGAGATACTTATGGGCGAATACAACCCGGCTTTCAAGCTGCATTTTTATCTTATCTCCGTCGTTTTAATACTTGCGATACTCAACAGCATATACGGCTTTGCGCAGATAATAAAGACGGGCGATAAGAGCAGGGCAAAGGCGCTTATCCTGCAGTCCGCCTGCGCCGCGGTTTTCCTCGGGCTGTGCATACTCGCGTGCTTCACGGCGTTCTGGCGCGACGGAAGTCTGATAGTCTCGCCGCTTTCGGCATCTCTTATGGCAGCGTTTTTCATCCTGCTCGGGCTTACCGTCGGCGTGTTCGCCGGCTCGCTTATGCTGAAAAGCAAAAAAGCCGTGGTATACACCGTTCCCGCCGCGTCCGCTTTGACAGTTACTCTTGTTATGTATATCGGCGAGATGATACTGCTTCACGGCAATCTTTACCGCTTCGGCGAGGGGTTCTTCTTTGACGGTCTGCCCGGCATAGTTTTAGCGCCCGTCGACATCCTCGTTATCCTCTTGTCCGGCGTATTTACCTGGCTTTTTATGCTCCTTGCCGTAAGGGACAAGAAAAAACCGCTTACAACCGGAGGTAACAATGAATAGAGCGCTTTTACGTGCTTTTGCGTTTTTATCTGCCTTGTTTATAACGTTTTCTCTTGTCGGATGCGAAAACGACAGCGACGGTATAACGTATAAAAACAAATCCCTCTGTCACAGTCCCGCATATACGAACAACAAAACCGCGCTTATATGCAACCGCATACGCTCTTTGGGCAAGCCTCCGTTTTCACTTCCGACGAAAGCAAAACTCGGAGACGGCGAATTCCACAAGTATGAAAATGTTTCAAAAGAAGCTTTTGAAAGCTTTGTTTCAAAGATCAGGGACAAAGGATTTGAATGTGTTGATCTGAAAACGGGAAAGTCTCTTTTCAGAGACGACTGCGCCGTTTTTACCGGGCTTTCCCAAGAATCCGTGCTCACCTTAAGCTGGATACAGAGAAGCCGCTACGCGCCAAAAAACGGACTTTCGGAGGCTGACGCAAAAAAACTGCTTTGCCCGGAAAAAAGCCTGTCGAAAATCGACCTTCATCCGATAGACGTCACGCCCAAAGATTTTTTTGACCGCGCCGGAGCGCAGATATTCGCCGTGCCGACGTATTCTTTTGACGAATATAACAGGCTTGGTTATACGGGGATGATGTTTGACGATAACGAGCGTTACCGGTATGACGTCTTCGTCGTAAAAAACGGCAAAGCTTATAACGCGGACACGGAAAAGATCGCCGTGTTTGACGTTGACGGAGACGGCACGGAAGAAATATGCTTTTTGTCCTACGGGCTTACGATCGGAGTTTTTTCTTTTGATCTTACTATGATATCGGGCGATAACGTATCAGAAACCTGCTTTTATCCGCATAATGACTACTCTCTGTCATTTGTTGAAACAGACGGTACGGTAAAGGTGCGCGGAGAAAAGCCGGATCCCGGTGAAGATCATTATTTTGATATTGGGATCGCGGAAAGTATAGCCGGAGAAAACATAC
>JAEEGJ010012517.1_pt1 | contig 20967 bp, 15 predicted proteins | sample 8958761 | NCBI WGS metagenome assembly JAEEGJ01 (sample SAMN16246546, study PRJNA631951) | gut metagenome | biome: gut microbiome; feature: rumen; material: RS-attached | host: Bos | place: Iran: Karaj | collected 2018-10
CGGAGTGACTCCCCATAAAATGGGGAGATGTCCGTAGGACAGAGGGGACGTACCGGTAAGGTCAGAGGCAGCGCCTCTGGTGGGGTGTGGGGCAAGCTTAACAAGCCCGTCCCCTTTGTCGCCGTGCGACATCTCCCCACACTGTGGGGAGTAACCCCGCAGTTATAAAGCGCTTCGCAAGGGGTGAATTTCAAAATAGTCCAGTGGACTATTTTGAAAGAGGGGACGCCTTGCAAGTGAAGGCGTCCCCTACAGATTGATTTGAAAGGAATACTAACATGAAGCTTTTACAATGCTATGTTGACAATATCATAACCACCGCCCTCATGGAGGACATAAACTACATCGACGCGGCTGCGGACAACCTTATCCCTGCCGACCACAGAAGCTCCGCTTATTACGTTGCAAAGGATACAGGCGTTGTCTGCGGTATCGAGGTGGCAAAGAGAGTTTTTGACCTCGCAGGCGGCGACGTTGACTTCAGGATACTCCTTCAGGACGGCACAAAAGTCCAGAAGGGCGACATCATCGCTGAGCTTGAAGGCAGCACCCTTACTCTCCTCAAAGGCGAGAGAACTGCCCTCAACCTTTTACAGCATATGTCGGGTATAGCTACCGCAACAAACAAGTGCGTGGAGCTGGTCAAGGGCACAAAGGCTGCCGTTACCGACACAAGAAAGACTCTCCCGGGACTTCGCGCACTCCAGAAGTATGCGGTAACAGTAGGCGGCGGAAAGAATCACCGCTTCAATCTCTCCGACGCGGCAATGCTCAAGGACAACCACATTGACGCTTACGGCGGAATCACTGCGGCTGTGAACGCGCTCCGTGAGAAGATAGGTCACACAGTCAAGATCGAAGTTGAAGTGCGTACACTGGACGAGCTTCGTGAGGCACTTGCAACAGGTGTTGAGATAATCATGCTTGACAATATGAGCTGTGACGAGATGAAGCAGGCTGTGGAGATAGCAGGCGGCAAGGCTCTCCTTGAAGCTTCGGGCAATGTTACCTCTGAGAATATCCGCTCTGTGGCTGAGACAGGCGTTGACATCATCTCACTGGGAGCTCTTACCCATTCCGTTAAGTGCTTCGATATCTCAATGAAGATAAAGAAATGACAGGATAACTATGAACGACTGTATTTTCTGTAAGCTCATAAGCGATGAATTTCAGCCCATGAAGGTCTATGAGGACGAGCATACTCTTGTGTTTATGGACACGGCAAAGGACGTTGACGGACATATCCTTGCTGTCCCGAAAAAGCACTGCATGAATATTCTGGACTGCGATGAAGAAACGCTGACAAGCCTTATGAGAACTGTGAAAAAGGTGTCGGAGCACCTTGTGGAGAAATGCGGCTATGAGGGAGTAAATCTCCTAAATGCCGACGGTGAGAGCGCAGGTCAGTCCGTGCCCCATTTCCATATCCATATCATTCCGAGGAAAAGCGGCGACGGAATTGACGCATGGCCGCGCTTTGATGGAGCAAAAGAGAAAACAGAAGAAGTTTTCAAAAGGCTAACCATGCTTTAAAAACTGCCTGCATTGTGGAACAACATTCACAGTGCAGGCGTTTTTTATTGTGTAGCGGGCGATGTTTACATCGCCCCGTTTTTTGCGGGACGTAGAGGACTCCGTCCTCTACAGGTATAATTTCGCAGTTTCAGCAGATAATACCGCTGAGGTGAGATAATGGAGAAAAAACAACTGCTGTCCTCACTTGACCGCAGCATCGACGAGATACGCCGCATTTCGGGAGGCTCGTCCGACGTGCTCATAAACCGTTTTGTGACCGGAGGTATACACTGCGCTCTGCTGTGCTGCGAGGGTATGGTCTCCGCATCGGTCATAACGGAACTCATATTTGAGCCCATTACTGATATACCGCAGCAAAAGGACTCCCATGGGCTGTTTCACTATATAAATGAGGAGCTTCTGCTCTCCACAGACCGCCCCGAGGTCGGGGACTACGATACACTTTTTCAGCTGATGAATTCGGGCTTTGCGGTGCTTCTTGCGGAGGGCATGACCACGGGGCTTGCTTTCGGAGTGCAGGGATACAATACAAGGGGAGTTCAGGAGCCTCTCGGCGAGGGCAATATCATGGGGGCGCACGAGGGCTTCACGGAGACTGTCCGCACCAATATGTCGCAGATACGCAGGCGTATAAAGTCTCCAGAGCTGGTCATGGAGCTGTCGAAAAAAGGGGAGAAGAGCTACACGGATATATGCCTGTGCTATATGAAAGACCGCGTACCAAAGGCACTTATGGAGAGGATACGGCGCTCCCTTGACAGAGTGGAGCTTGAAGCGGTGCTGACCACGGGATATCTGCGCCCCTTTGTGGAGAACGGCAGCTTTGAGCTGTTTGATTCCACGGGAACGACGGAGCGCCCCGACGTGCTGTGCTCCAAGCTTATAGAGGGGCGTGTGGCTCTGCTGGTGGACGGCGTTCCCTATGCTATAGTCATTCCGCGGCTGTTCTGCGAGAGCTTTCAGACACTGGACGACTACGCCTACAAGCCCTACTACGCCACTTTCATTCGCTGGCTGAAATACGGGGCTTTTCTCATAGCTGTCCTTCTGCCGTCATTTTATGTTGCCATAGTCATGTATCACCCCGAGCTGCTGAACAGCACCCTGTTCATGCTCCTTGTGGATTCGGAGAAAAAAGCTCCGCTGTCCATAGTAACAGAGGCGTTTTTCGTGCTGATAATGTACGAGGTCATACGCGAAGCAGGAGTTCGTCTGCCCAAGCCTGTTGGCGGAGCAGTCAGCATAATCAGCGGACTTATCATAGGCGACGCGGCTGTAAATTCGGGACTGGTCAGTACTCCGCTGCTGACTATGACGGCACTTGCGGTTCTTGGCGGACTTGTTGTTCCCGAGCTTAATCCGCAGGTGACTGTGCTGAGGTTCATCTTTCTCGCGGCAGGTGGAGCACTGGGGCTTTTCGGCATAAGTCTCCTTGCCTGTGGGGTGCTGGTGAATATCTGCGCTACGGAGGACTACGGCTTTCCGTACATGGCGCCGCTGTCGCCTTTTAAAAGGTCGGGCATGGGCGATACCGCTGTCCGCAGCGGCATAAAGAAGCTTCAGAGCCGCGGCTTTACTGTTGAGGAGTACCATGAATAGGATATCGAAATTTCAGTTTACGGCACTGCTGCTCATAACGGACTTGTTCAGCCTGTGCTGCTGCTTCGGCAGCGTATCTCTCGGGACGCTCTGGGGGATACTGGCAGCTGCGGCAGTCCAGTATCTTGCGGCGATGTGCTTTGCAGTGCAGGGCGGTGCGCTTAAAAAGTGGGCGCAGGTATTTTTTCTTGTCTATGCTGTTTTCAGCGGCGGAGCTCTGTTCGTTTCTCTGTGGCGGACAAGGAGTGCTGTCTATATCCCATACGAGGCAAGTCACGGGATATGGGGAAGTCTTATGACCGCAGGACTTATCGCGCTGGTGTGCCTGTATGCTTCGTCAACAGGGATAAGATCGGTGGCACGGGCGGCTGTCATTGCGGCGGCAATGGCTTTGCTGAGCCTGTCTGTTGACTTTGTCAGCGCGGTTTTCAATGCGGAGTGGAGCAATGTTTCACTGCCAGAGAAGCGCGGTTTGCTCAGCGAGATAATGAGGGGCTTCGGGCTCAGCGGCAGTCTCGGCAGTATGGCAGTGTGGCTTGACAGCGTCAAGGGCGATAAGAGCAAGGCACTGACGGCGTATTTCGGGGCAAAGGCTGCGGCGGCTGCCGCAGTTATGCTGACGGTGCTGCCTGTGGTGGGCGGTATCATGGAGCTTACGGACTTTCCCGTTATCACGGCTGCTCAGCTCTCCCAGCCCTTTGAGGCGCAGAGGATAGACTCGCTGTTTCTGGTGGTCTTCTCGGTTCTGGCTATATTCTCAGTGACCTTGCAGGTCATGACAGGCGCCTATCTGCTGGGAGAGCTCATTCCGCGCTTTCAGCGCTGGCGCAGCCTTACTGTCATTGCTTTGGTTATCGGAGCGGCTTTCATTATCAACGGCAGGGAACTGCTCACGGCACGCGCCTGCGCGGCAGCAGCCGCGCTGCTTATTGCGCCCATAGGCGCAAAAAAATCCGCTGCCAAAGGCAGCGGATAGGCGCGTGTGTATCAGCTCCGACTTTTCTTTTCGCGGAGCTGTCGGAAAAAATCCGACAGTATAGCGGAGCACTCTTCCTCCATGACGCCGCCCGTTACTTCGGGACGGTAGTTGTAGGGAAGCTCGAACATCTTCTGAACAGATACGGCAGAGCCGCTTTTTACGTCGTATGCTCCGAAAATAACGTTGTCGATACGGGAGTTTATTATAGCTCCGCAGCACATGGGGCAGGGCTCAAGGGTAACGTATATGGCACATTCGGGGAGCCGCCAGCCTCCAAGAGTACGGCAGGCTTCGTCTATAGCCATTATCTCGGCGTGAGCAAGAGCGTTTTTGGCTTTCTCACGCATATTCCGTCCCTCACCGACAATTTCGCCCGTGGTCTTTTTTACCACAACTGCGCCTACGGGGACTTCGCCCTCGTCAAAGGCTTCTCTTGCCAGTTCAAGTGCACGGGACATATATTTATCCATGGAAATGCTCCTTGTTTTATAGTATGAGCTTTATAAGTGCTGCCATTACGCATACGCCCATGACAGCAGGTACAGGATAGCTTCTGAATGCGATGACTATCCTCTGCCACATAGTTATCTCGGACTTGTATGGTGCTATTCTGTGGCTGTTCTTTTTCTTGCCGAGCATATATATGAATCCGACGCCTGCAACTCCGATGATGAATACCGCAAGGATAAAGATGTTGCGTTTCAGGAAAGCGCTGTCCACTGACGTTGATTCAAGAAGTATCAGTGCCATTCGGTAGAGCTTGAAGATTATCTGAACATATACCGCTGTGAGTATCGAGCCGCTCCTCAGCATTCCTGCGGCGGCAATTGCCGACATGAGCAGTGCGGCGGGGAACTCGCGGACGTCCTGTACAAGAAGCGCCGACATCATTGATGTTATCACAACTGCGAACAGGTCTCCGAACTGGCGGAGAGCTCCGAATATAGCACCTCGGAAAAAGAGCTCCGACATGACCGATACAACGACTATATCGAATATAGCGTAGATGATGAACTGCTTCTGGTCCCATGCAGAGGCGTCGGCGTCTATCTCGCGGAAGTAATTGAACACCTGACGAGTCCTGTTGGTGTATATGTTTGGCAGGCTGGTCACTGCGCTTGCTGCCATTGCCATACAAAGCGATGCTATCATATCCGAGGAATGCCGCAGCTTCGTAATATACTCTGCTTTAACAGGCATTTTCAGCTTTTTGTGCACGTACCATGCAGGCAGCATCACCTTCATAAGACCGATGAGTATGAGAGATGTGACTATCTCGACATCTCCGCCGTAAAAGCCTGTGCTGAAAAACGAGGTATGTATATCAAAGCCGAGAAAGCTGAACAATGATATTACTGCCTTGCCGATGATATTGTCGATAACTACCCACATCAGCATAGCTATGCCTGCAACGTTCATTATCTTTATTACGCAGTTGCGCTCGGCAGTTGGGAGAGACTTGCTTTCAAAGCCCTTTCCGTCTACAAAAACACTTTCTCTGCGGTCCATTTTGAAATTGAATGCATATGGATTATCCTTGTTCTTGCGCCATTTGATAAAGCTTTGGTTATAGCCGTCGTCCTGCGTTGAATAGTCGAATTGTTCTACCACGTTGATAATGTTTTTTTCTGAGGTGTCAGTAAGCTGCATTGACTCACCTCCTACAATTTCTCATAATAATAGTATCACATTTTGAGGGGAACAGTGTTGATATTTTAAAGCATTTTTATGAACAATCAGTTAAATTAGTAAAAAATAAAAGGAGACATCTCTTGAACAGATCAATTTTTGCTTCAGCTGCCGTAACAGCGCTGATTTTTTCCGTTGGCTGCGCCTCGGGACGTATACATGAGCGGAGCTATCTCCGCGCTGCCGCAGTTTCACGAAGCGGACAGCTTACCTTTTCTTTCTTTGACGAAGATGAACCCATAGTCGGCAGCGGCGATGATATCGACTCAGCCAAGAGCTCCGCGGAGCTCATCGGCGGCAAGCCTATATTCACAGGCTACACCGAACTCATTGTCGTTGACGGTGCGGACTCGCTGAACCTTCTTGACCATATGCTTGACAGCTGGAAGCTGTCGCCCTCATGCACCGTTGTTTACAGCGGCAGCGGAGAGGAGCTTCTCCGTGAAAATGATACAGAGCAACTTATGGGTATCACCGAGCAGGCTGTGAAGCAGGGGATAGCTCCCGAATGTGACATCATAACCGTGCTGGGGGAGCTCTGCCATAACGGTCAGGCAGAGGTGGCTGAGCTTCGCGCCGACGGCTCGGCGGGCAGCCGCGTCATATATTAATTCTGGTGGCGGACTACTCCGTATTCGTCGTCAAGCCGATAGTACGGACAGGAGTAGTTTGTGCCCTGCAAAAAGCGGTACATCTCGTCCTCGTCGAGGTTTATCATACAGACGTAGCAGTCGTAGTCCTCGTCGTAGACGTAGTTTGTACAGGTCTCGCAGTTGGTGGCTTTTTTCTTTTTATCCATGAGCACTCCTTTCGGGAAAGCTATTTGTCTTTAGTTAGCCTGTAGGGGGCGATGCCTACATCGCCCCGTTAGGTTAATAATAAATCGGGCTGATGTGGGTGACTCCCTACAGTGTAGGGAGATGTCCGAAGGACAGAGGGTACGGGTGCATGTTATGCATCAGCCCCTACATATTCTATTGCAACACGGCGTCCCTTAACGGGCGGATAATATCCGCCCCTACAACGGGCTGTCGAGGACGCCAGCCCCTACATTGGAACGGCGAGGGCGCCGTTCCCTACACACAAAACTAATCAATTATAACACAAATGAGGAGAAAAAGCAATAAAAACCGCAAATTTTCGGGAGAAATTTTTGTTTCATGCATTGACAAAAATATAACAACGTTCCTTTTTTTATATATCACAAAAACGGTTTACCGCTTTTTGCAGGCCGTTAGCCTTCGTTTACAGCAATTTTTGCATTGTTTGCAAGTAATATTGCTATTCCTAAAAAATACCCTCTGCCGCTATTGACACATTGACAAAAAACAGATATAATAGTATCAGAGGAACGTTTGGCTTTTGTCGGACGCTCCGTGCTGCGGTGCTTATTTCCGCACATTACATGATAATTTTTTAGGAGGTATTATACAATGTCACTGACAAAAAACCCTAACGTATTAAAGTGGGTAGACGAAATGGTAGCTCTCTGCCAGCCTGATAAGGTAGTTTGGATCGACGGCTCTCAGGAGCAGATCGACGCTCTTATCGAAGAGGTAACTTCACTCCCCGATGACAGCTGGGACAAAATGTACAAGCTGAATCAGGAAAAGTATCCGAATTGTCTCTATCACAGAACCCGTGCTAACGACGTTGCCCGTGTTGAGGACAGAACTTTCATCTGCTCAAAGGAAAAGAAGGGTGCAGGTCCTACAAACAACTGGATGGCTCCCGATGAGATGAAGGCTCTCCTTACTCCTATGTACAACGGCGTTATGAAGGGCAGAACAATGTACGTTATCCCTTATTCAATGGGACCTATCGGTTCTCCTCTTGCTAAGGTAGGCGTTGAGGTTACTGACTCTATCTACGTTGTTCTTAACATGAACATCATGACACGTATGGGTAAACAGGCTTTCGAGAACCTCGGTGATACTTCCGACGATTTCGTAAGAGGTCTCCACTCAAAGGCTGACGTTGATCCCGAGAAGAGATACATCGTTCAGTTCCCTGAGGAAAATACTATCTGGTCTATCAACTCTGCTTACGGCGGAAACGTTCTCCTCGGCAAGAAGTGCTTCGCACTCCGTATCGCTTCATTCCAGGGTAAGAACGAGGCTTGGATGGCTGAGCATATGCTTATCCTCGGCGTTAAGAAGCCTAACGGCGAAGTTAAGTACATCACAGCTGCATTCCCGTCAGCTTGCGGTAAGACCAACTTAGCTATGCTTATCCCGCCAGAGGGATACAAGAAGGACGGCTATGAGATATTCACAGTCGGCGACGATATCGCTTGGATGAAGCCCGGTAAGGACGGCAGACTCTATGCTATCAACCCTGAGAACGGCTTCTTCGGCGTTGCTCCCGGAACAAACGCTAAGTCAAACTACAACGCTCTCGCTTGCACAAAGAACGGCGCTATCTTCACAAACGTTGCTCTCGACAACAGCGACAACACTGTTTGGTGGGAGAAGCTCAACGAGAATCCGCCTAAGGACGCTACAGAGTGGACTGGTATCAAGTGCGACGGTGAGGCTTGGGTAGCTGAGGGCAAGAAGCTTGCTCATCCAAACTCAAGATTCACAGCTCCTGCTAAGAACTGCCCATGCATCTCTCCTGAGTTCAACAACCCAGAGGGCGTTCCTGTATCTGCTATCATCTTCGGCGGCAGAAGAGCTACAACCGCTCCTCTCGTATATCAGTCATTCGACTGGACACACGGTACATACATCGGTTCAGCTGTTTCTTCTGAGACAACTGCTGCTGCTACAGGTGCTGTAGGCGTACTCCGTCACGATCCTATGGCTATGAAGCCATTCATCGGCTACAACGTAGGCGACTACTGGGCACACTGGCTCGAAATGGGCGCAAGACTCGGCAGCAAGGCTCCTAAGATCTTCAACGTAAACTGGTTCAGAACAGACGATCAGGGCAACTTCCTCTGGCCTGGTTTCGGCGACAACATGAGAGTTCTCGACTGGATCATCAAGAGAGTTGACGGCGAAGTTGACGCTGTTGAGACTCCTATCGGATACCTTCCTAAGGCTGAGGATATCAACCTCAAGGGTATCGAGGACGAGGTAACTCCTGACGCACTCAAGATGCTCCTTACAGTTGATAAGGAAGAGTGGAAGAAGGAGATCGCTGAGATGAGAAGATACTATGATGAGGACATCAAGGCTAAGGGCGGCAATATCCCACAGGCACTTTACGATGAGCTCGACATGATCGAAGCAAATCTCAACAAGTAATATCAAAAGGCGTGACTTTTGTCACGCCTTTTTTAGTTGAGAGTTGAGAGTGAAGAGTTGAGAGTTATATTATTCATTCTTATTTCTTCTTTATTCTTTCTTATTTAAAGATAAAAAAAGCTCCCCTTATGGGGAGTTTTTTGACATTCCATAGCGGTTGCTGTGAAATGAAAACAGAGCTTGAATATTTTTACAATTGATTCCCGATAATACGTCGAAAAAGCTTTTTTTTAAGCTTGGCGGCGTAAAAGAATCAATCTATTTGTATTATATCACAGTTTTTGGTTATATACAATAGCAGTATTGCACAAATAAATACTGCCGACTTAGTGTAATATAGATAAATAAATATACTGTCTGTAATTTAGACTCCCTGACTTTTTTAATTTTTGCAAATTTTTGTGACACTTTCACGACCTACTGCGATTATTAATGTGTAAGGGGGCAAAGGGGTTGAAATTTTCAATAATTCCTACAAAATCGCATGAAATGGCTTGCAATTTCCTTCGTAAACTGCTATTATAATAACTGTTATCAAATATGGCAGTGTAAATCGAAAGGATATTTAAAATGGAGAAATTTATCAAGTGGTGCGTTTCCATACTCCCCAAGCCGTTACAGAAAATATACTATAAATATGAAGAGAAGTGGCTCTATCTCGTTTTCGGCGGACTGACTACCGTCGTGTCTATCGTTACGAAGCTCCTGCTCTTCAAGTTCGTTCCCGGCGAGCCCAAATGGGAGAGCACCGCAGGCGTTGTATTTTCATGGATATGCGCGGTAACATTCGCGTTCTTCACCAACAAGAAGTACGTTTTCAAGAACGAGACCAAGAATGCCAAGGAGTTCTGGAAGGTATTCGCTTCGTTCTACGGCGCAAGACTTGCAACTCTCGGCATGGAGGAGGCTATATTCCTCATCTTCTGCGACTGGCTGGGCATGAGCAAGACCGTCATCACATTCCTCAGTCAGGTTTTGATTTTTATCGCAAACTACGTTCTCAGCAAGGTCTTTGTTTTCAAGAACAAGGAAAACGATACCGCGGAGCAGCATAATGACTGACACAATTAAAATAGGAAGAGTGACTATTCCCAGGACTGCCGCACTGGCTCCAATGGCAGGAGTTGCCGACAGAGCATACAGGCTCATGTGCAAGAAGTACGGCGCGGCTTACGTGGTCAGCGAAATGGTGTCCGCAAAGGGCATATGCTACAGTGACCGCAAGACAGCGGAGCTCTGCACAGTCACCGACGAAGAGCGTCCCATGGCGGTGCAGCTTTTCGGCAGCGAGCCCGACTTCATGGCGGAGGCTGTGAAGATAGTTCTGGAGTACAGTCCCGACATAATCGACATAAATATGGGCTGTCCCGTGCCGAAGGTAGTGGGTACGGGGGCAGGCTCGGCACTGATGAAGGACATAAAGCTGGCGGCGGATATCACAGAAGCTGCGGTAAAGGCGGCAGGGGAGACTCCTGTCACTGTGAAGATACGCAGCGGCTGGAACGCCGAGAGCATAAATGCTCCCGAAATGGCTAAGGCTCTCGAAGCAGCAGGAGCTGCGGCTGTTGCAGTCCACGGACGCACAAGGGATATGTTCTATAGCGGCGAGTCCGACAGCAGCGTGATAAAGGCTGTGAAAGAGGCTGTCAGCATTCCCGTTATCGGAAACGGCGATATCACCGACGCCGATTCCTGCGTGAAGATGTACAGCGAAACAGGCTGCGACCTTGTGATGATAGGGCGCGGCAGCTACGGAAATCCATTTATTTTCCGCGAGATAGAAGCGAAGCTACGCGGCGAGGCTTACGAGCCGCCTGCTCTGGAAACAAAAATGCAGGTCATGCTGGAGCATATCCGCCTGATACTTGAGCTCAGCGAAAAGTGTGAGGAGCTCGCCATGCATGAAGCCCGCAAACACGCGGCGTGGTACATGAACGGCTATTACGGCTCGGCAAAATTCCGCGGACGCTGCTATCAGCTTTCCTCCTATGCAGAGGCGGAGGCTCTGGCGGAGGAGTTCATTCAGCTTCAGCGCAGCCGACAGGCGAGCCTTTGAGGTCTGTTATACGCTGGGGAATCCGAAATTACGCATTCTGTATACAAAGTGGACAAAACAGCAGATTATCGTCAGAGTGTACAAAAAACACGCAAAAACTTCGTATGAATGAACAAATATAGGGTAATACTAAAGTTGAACAGGAGAATTTGCCGTAAATACGTTGTTTTGTGAGCAAAATTAAGCATTTTGTGCTTAAAACGCGTTGTAAATTCATTTAAGTTTGATACAATTTGTAATTGCCAAATTAAAAATAATGTGATATAATAAAAATGGTAAGTGGCATGATTTTTATGGATTTTATGCCTTTCACCAAAAAGGAGACCTCTATGAAACTCAGAAAAGGACGTGCCTTCGGCGCAGTTACTGTTCTTGCTGCACTTATCGCAGGAGTAGTAAGCTGTAATGTTGTCGGACGTACAGAACCTAACAACAAGGAGCCTGTCACAAGCGGCAGTCCTTCCGCCGTAACAACGGAAGCTGCGGAGCCTGCAACAGAGGAACAGCCCGATAAGGTGGTTCATGTTGTGGCGGCAGGCGATAATCTCATACATTATTCGGTATACAAGAATGCCGAAGCGCTGGCAGGCGGCGTGGGCTATGACTTCAAGCCCATGTACTCCGAGGTGAAGTACCTCGTTGAAGGTGCCGACCTTGCCATACTCAATCAGGAGACTATCATCTCCCAGAGCAACCCTATCCGCGGTGCGGACGGCGGTCAGCTCATATTCAACTCGCCTCCCGAGGTCGCAGACGCAGTCATAGACCTTGGCTTCGATGTGTTCACTATGGCGAACAATCACCTGCTGGATATGGGGACGGACGGTCTTGAGGAGTCAATAAGATTCTGGAATCAGAAGGCGGAGGAGAACGACCTTACAGTTCTCGGAGCTTATCTGAATGAAGAGGACGCAAACAATATCCGCGTTCGTGAGGTCAACGGCGTCAAGATAGCCTTCCTCGCTTATGCGCACCATATAAACGGCTTTGATTCGCTGTTGGACGACGTTCCGCTGAGAGTCATCAAGAACGAGGAAGAGGACGTCATTGAGAGACAGATAAAGGAAGCCGACCAGTTGGCAGACGTTGTCATCGTATCCGCTCATTGGGGCGAAGACGATACAACTGTGGTCACTGATGACAGAATAGAGCTCGCCAACAAAATGGTTGACTGGGGTGCTGATGTGATACTCGGCTGTCACACACATACCGCAGAGACCATGGAGTGGATAGAGCGCGACGACGGCACAAAGGGCTTCGTTTATTACTCAATGGGCAACTTCATCTGCGCTCAGACCGACAACTTCAACGTTGTTGGAGAGATGCCCGATTTCGATATAGTCATCGACGGAAAGACAAATGAGCTCAGGCTGGAAAACGTGGGCTGTATACCTACTATCATTCATTACGAGAGCGAATTCTCCAACATGAAGATATACCCCTACAGCAAGTATTCACCCGAGCTGGCAGAGCGTCACGGACTCCCGTATGCAGTGCCTCAGGGCTCGTATCCAGAGTTCGGCTGGGACGTCATAAATCGCATAATAGACGAGCAGATTCCTGCGGAATTCAGGAAACTCGACAAATAATTTGATAAATTCATTTTTGGTTCAAATATACGCTTTCACAGGGCTTTTTCGAGATTTTTACCATTGTGCAAACCGTGCAAAAATCACTTTTGCAGTTTATGTAAAATACCAAAAACGATATGAACCTATTTACTTTTTTTTAGACCTGATATATAATGAAATCATGAATAAATATAGATTTGGGATTTAGTATCCCATCACGGCAGTGTGATGCGTCTTGAGACAAAACCACTGCTGGCAGAGCACAAGCTTTTAGTCACAGGCTGACGGCAGAGGGGAGCTTCTGAGAGGCGTGTACATACGTCCGTTCGGAATCTGTTCCATGTGACCGCGGCTCGGACAGCTTAGCCTCGTCTGTATGACTGACAGCGGCTTCACAGCCACCGCTTTGCACAGCTTTCATTCGTATATCGGTGATGTGGTTTTGCAGGGAGGGCGGAACGGTGTATCCGCTGCAATTAAGACATGATATAATAAAAGGGGCGATCGGTTCCTTTGTTATATAACATTATTGAAGAAGGAGGAAAAAATAATGAAGACAAAAAAGGTAGTCGTCGGAGCTTTAGCTGCGATGCTTTCACTTTCAGTCTGCTCACTCGCACCTGCGGTAGCTGCCGGCGAAACAGTGCAGATATCCGTTGGCAAAGTAAACGCAGAGGCAGGTGCAGCATTCTCGGTGGACGTATCGTTGGCTGATATCCCATCTTCCGGCATCCAGTGCCTTGACTTCGCTGTTTCCTATGACAGCAAGGTACTCACAATCGAATCCATAGAGGCAGGAGCACTCGTTAAAAACGGCTCTGACTCAAAGGATCTCTCAGCATCTCTTGCACCTCTCTTCGAGGGCACAGTTAACAGCTCAAAGGGCTGGGCGAGTGCGGCATGGTCCACATCTACTGATGATGCTTCATACTGGCTCAAGAGCGATGGCGTTTTCTGCACCATTAAGGGTAAAGTAGCAAGCGGCGTTGCAAACGGCACAGTTTCTGATCTCAAGATCATTCCTATCGACCGTGAACTTTATTCAAAGTCAGGCGTTAAGAATAAGGAAATCAGCTGTGGCTATGAGAAGGACAAAAAGCCCGTCAAGTATGATACAAAGCTGGTTAACGGCAGCGTTACAGTAGGTACGCCGGTAACAACTACTACACAGCCAACTACAGGCAAGATCACACGCGGTGACGCTAACTGCGACACTCAGGTAGATATGTCTGACGTTGTTCTCATTATGCAGAGCCTTGCTAACCCCAACAAGTACGGCCTTAGCGGTTCGGACGACAAGCACATTACAGCTCAGGGACAGGCAAACGCAGATGTTGATGACAGCGTAAAGGGTATCACAGGCGGAGACGCTCTGAAGATACAGCAGTGGCTGCTCAAGAGCATTTCTGAGCTCTGATCCGAGATTATCTGATTTGTCCCCCTTACAAAGGAATACAAACCCAATTTATGTTTTATTAATAGGCTTAAAAAACCTAAAGAAAGGAATTATTACAAATGAAAAAGTTAATTTCTGCAGTCACATCACTGTGTATGGCTGCATCAATGGTATGCACAGTAGTTCCTGCAACAGTAGGCGCTGCTGACGCTTCCAAGGGATTATCTATTAAAACATATGATATCCAGAATCCAGATGCTGCTTCTGGTAAGTCTGAGATCACAATCAACAAGAAGGATATTCCTGCTGGCGGTTACACAATCCCATCTGCTGTTTACTACTCAGAGGATACTGATAACTCAACAGGTTCTCTCCTTGCAAGTATCACAACAGATTCTAAGGATATCCAGTTCAAGATGTATGATCCTTCCAAGGACGCTTACACATCTGAGAACAAGTCCTACAAGCTCGGCGATGTAGAGTTCACAACTAACAAGTACATCTCATTCGGCGGCTACTGCAAGAGCGCAAGAGATGGCTACAAGGCTGCTGGTCTCTATCAGATGGCTTGTGAATCTTCACAGACAGCTGCTAAGACAGACAACTACTTTATCGGCTGCTCATGGATGAACAACGGTAAGGATTATAAGTGGGCAGGCGCAAAGTCTGATTCATATCCATTATATGCATTCGACACAATTATCCCACAGAATATTGCTGCTGGTACATATAAGGTTATGTTCTGTGACTACAACACAGACGCTACAGGCAAGAACGACAATCCTTGCCCAATGGTTGAGAGTGCTGGTACAAGATACACCAAGAAGGAAGGCAACCTCAAGCTCAGCGAGCTCACAATCAAGGTTGTTTCTGACGATGTACAGCAGACTACAACAACAGTTAACCCTGTTACAACAACAACAATCAAGACTCCGAATCCAACAACAACAACTACAGTTAAGCCTGTAGGTGATGCTGATATCACATTCGAGTTTGTTGATTTCAAGACAGGCAAGAGCTCTGGTACATACAAGCCAGGCGATACAATCGAAGTTGACGTTAACATCAAGGCTAACGGCAAGCCTGTATCAGCTACAGATGTTCAGTTCAAGGCTAATGGTCTTGAGGTAACAGAAATCGGCGAGAGCGCAGGCGCATTCGAAGGCGTATCTGTAAACTCTAACCTCAAGGAGCTCCGTGCAAGCTATCCTTCACTTAACGGTGATACACCTATGGTTCCAGAGGACGGCAAGTCTGCATTCATGCTCACAGTTAAGGTTCCTGCAGACGCTAAGGACGGCGTTTACACACTTGACTTTGACAGCCAGTGCAAGATCTTCAAGGATAACACAAGCTTCAACTACAAGACAGCTTCAACTCCTCTTACTGTAACTGTTGGCAATCCTGTAAATCAGGATACAACAACAACTACAACTGTTACAACAGCAAAGGATCCTGGTAAGACAACAACAACTACAGTTAAGCCTGTAGGTGATGCTGATATCACATTTGACTTCGTTGATTTCAAGACACAGAAGACAGCTATCAGCGCTAAGGCTGGCGATGAGATCGAGGTTGACGTTAACATCAAGGCTGGCGGCAAGCCTGTATCAGCTACAGACGTACAGTTCAAGGCTACTAACGGTCTTGAGGTAACAGACATCGGTGAGAGCGCAGGCGCATTCGACGGCGTATCTGTAAACTCTAACCTCAAGGAACTCCGTGCAAGCTATCCTTCACTTAACGGTGATACACCTATGGTTCCAGAGGACGGCAAGTCAGCATTCATGCTCACAGTTAAGGTTCCTGCAGGTGCTAAGGACGGCGACGTTTATACACTCGGCTTCGACAGCCAGTGCAAGATCTTCAAGGATAACACAAGCTTTAACTACAAGACAGACTTCACTCCTCTTACAATCACAATCGGTGACGGCGTAGTTACAACAACTACAACTACAACAGTTACAACTACAACAGCTACAACAACTGTTAAGCCAGATCCTACAACATCAACAACAACTACAACTCCTCAGCCTGGCAAGACCATCAAGGTTACTATGTGGGGCGATGCTAACTGCGACGGCAAGGTAAACGTTGCTGACGTTGTTGCAATCAGAAACATGACAGCTGATATGGATGCATTCCTCGCAGACGCTGGTTTCGCATTCGATAAGGCTCAGGGCAGAGTAAACGCAGACGTTGTTGATCCTCAGGATATCACAGGCGCTGCTTGCGATCCTGCTAAGGTTAAGATCACAGGTGCTGATGCTGACCTTATCATCAACTACATCATTTCTAACGGTTACGATATGGCTAAGGCTGTAACACCTAAGAAGTCCTAAGTAAGAAACATCAATTAAATAAGAGCAATTTGCTCGGAAAGGAAATGCACTGATGAAGAAACTGCTTTCAGCAGTTACATCCGTTGCCATGAGCTTCTCGCTCATGGCAGGTGCATTTGCTTCGCCAGTTAGTGCTGCGGGCGGTAATACTGCTTCGCAGCCTAAACTTAATATGGGCGGAGTACTGGATGTTTCTGCTAATAAAAATGCCGGTGAATCAGTTGAGTGGAACATAGGCACAGCAATTGCTGCTCCTGGTATGTCTGTAACAGTACCAGTTGTAGTAAGCAAGTCTACCCTCGAGGTAACAAGTGCTCAGTTCAAGATCAACCCCGCTTCACCTATCAAGCTCAAGTCTGTTAAGGCAGGCGAGGCTTACGGTGCAAATGCTTCTTTTGACGGTAATGTTATCGTTCTTGAGAGAAGCAGCGGTAAGGGCGTTGTTGCTGCCAACGATTCAGTGGTTCTCAACTTAACATTTTCTGTTCCAAGTGATTGTGCTGAAGGCGACTATGCAGTAGAGGCTTCTGACCTCTTCGTTAGTAACGCAAAGAGCGCTGATATTACATCAAGTGTAAAGTTCGGTGCAGGTACAATCAAGGTACAGAAGGACGTTCCTAATGGTAACGTTTCATGGATACTCGACAATGTGGAGGGTGCTCCCGGTGAAACAGTTACATTAAAGGCTTATGTCAGCAATACTGACGGAGCTCTCGCAGTAGCAGGCGCTCAGTTCGGTATCAAGACAGAGTCTCCAATCGAATTCAAGTCACTCAAGGAAGGCGGAGCTTATGCTTCTCCTATTGCTTTTGATGAGAAGGTTCAGACCTACGTATTCGATTCAGGTTCAGGTAAGGGCGTTATCGCTGGCGATAAGTCCACTATCATGAACATTTCTTATACTATCCCGTCTACTTGCCCCGAGGGAACATACAAGGTCTCATGGGATAACGGCGTGGTTAGTGACGGACATTCAGCTGACATTACCTCTAAGGTAAAGTTCGTTGACGGTTCTATCAAGGTAACAAAGGGCGTTACTTCCAATAAGGTAACATGGACACTCAGCAACGAGACAGCTAAGGCAGGAGACGTTGTTACTATGACAGCAAAGGTTTCCGATAAGTCCAATGCAGGTCTCAAGGTCGGCGGCGCTCAGTTCATGCTCGACGCTAAGTCTCCTATTACTTATAATGACAAGATCGCTGAGGGCAACGCTTACGGCGCTGCTATCAAGTACACAAAGGGTACAGACAGATTCGTGTTTGACCTTAACGGTGCAGGCAAGGCTGCTGCTGACGATTCAACTATCTTCAGCGTAGACTTCAAGGTACCTGACAATTGTCCAGACGGCGTTTACACTGTAAAGTGGGCTGATACCTTCGTTTCAGACGGCAAGGCTAACGACGTTACAAAGGACATCGTTCTGGTTGACGGTTCTATCACAGTAGGAACTGTTCAGACAGACAAGGGAACAGCTACTTGGGTTATCCCAAGCGAAGTACAGGCAGAACCCGGTTCGTCAGTAGAGCTCGTTGCTAAGGTAAAGGGCGATTCTGACCTCTCAGTTGCAGGTGCTCAGTTCTCTATCGTAGGCACAGATCCTACAAAGCTCAACAGCATTACAGGTAAGCCTTACGGCTTTACACTTTCTTCCGATCCTGAGTATAAGGCTAACTGCATTTTCGAGAATGCAACAGGCGCTACTGCTAAGGACGGAGACGTACTCTTAACAATCAAGTTTGACGTTCCTGCAGGCACACCTGACGGACTTTATCCTGTAAAGTGGTCCAAGCAGTTCGTTACAAACGACAAGAGTGTTGATATCACAAAGAATGTAACATTTGTTGACGGTAGCATCAGAGTTGGCAAGGGTACAACTACAACCACAGTAACTGGTACCGGTACAACAACAACTGTAACAGGCACAACAACAACATTACCTACAGGCGCTCTTATCTGGCAGATCGACACAAAGCAGATCGAGGTTCCAGCAGTGGATACCAAGGTTGAGCTCAGAGTCTATGTAAACGATAAGAACGATGCTAAGGTAGGCGTTGCAGGTGCTCAGTTCCGCATTACCAATGCAAAGGAGATCACATTTGATTCCGCTAAGGGTTCTGACGCATACAATGCTAAGTTTGAGACAGATACAAAGACAGCAGGCGTTGACAAGAGCGCTGTAATGTTCGTATCTGACGATCTCAAGAATGCTGTAGCAGCAAACAATGCTGACGTTGCAGTTCTTTCATTCACAGTTCCTGCTAACACACCAGAGGGAACATACGTTGTTGGATTTGCTGACAATTCACTTTTCGTAACTGATGAAAAGTGCAAGGACATCACTAAGAATATCATCACTCTTGATGGTGCTATCATCATCAAGAAGCCCGGTCATGATGTTCCCGGCTCATCATCAACAACTACAACAACTACAACAACAACTGTTACAGGAAGCAGCACATCTACAACTTCTTCTGTAACAGCTACAACAACAACTGTTACAGGAAGCAGCACATCTTCAACTTCTTCTGTAACAGGCACATCAACAACAGTTACAGGAAGCAGCACATCTTCAACTTCTACTGTAACTACAGTAACAACAACAATACCTGACGGTGCTATCATCTGGAAGCTTGACACGGTTCACGCTGTTCCCGGTGAGACTGTTAAGGTAAAGATGGTTGTAATTGATTCTAATAAGGTAAATCTCGGTATTGCAGCTGCTCAGTTCTCAGTAACACCTTCTATCACAGGCAATACAGGTGCAGAGCTTAAATCTGTTGGCGAAGCATCAGCTTATGGTTCAAAGGTTGTTAAGGGACCTGACAACAACATCAGATTTGTCTTTGAGGACAAGGATGCTCATGTTGCAGCAGACGGTGCAACAGTTGCTGAGTTCAGCTACACAGTCGGCAAGGACGCAGTTCCGGGCAAGGATATCGATCTTGTTATAAGCGATCTCTTTGTTTCAAACGGCAAGTCAGTTGATATCTCTAAGTATGTAATTGGCATAGATGGTAAGATCATTATCGACACACCATCAACCGTTGATACCGGCTCATCAACAACTACAACCACAACAACCGGTACAAGTACAACAACTGGTACAGGTACAACAACTGGTACAGGTACAACAACAACTGTTACAGGAAGCAGTACATCATCAACTTCTTCTGCAACAGGTACTACATCAACAGGTACAGGTACTACATCAACAGGTACAGGTACTACAAATACAAGTACAACAACAACTGTAACAGGCAGCAGCACATCTACATCTACTGCTACAACTACAACTACAGGTACAGGTACAGTTCTGAACGTAACCTTTACAACTACAGCTAATCCATGGGGTATCCTTGATCCCGTAACCTATACAACAACTACAGTTGACGGTTACCTCTACTCATATGGAACGGTTAAGACTCAGGCAGGCTTCTACTTCAGCCACGATAACGGTATCCGTGCAAAGGGCGACAAGGGCGGTTTCAATCCTGATCAGGTTGTAGAGCTTCAGATCTACGATGTATTCAAGGATGGCACAATTAAGCTCAGAGAATCTATTGACAGAAGCTGGATCAACTTTGGTCAGGCTACACCTGAAAAGGTTTACAACAGCAGGACTCACACTGACGGTAATATCACTATCGATGACTTCAAGTATGAGATCCCTGTAATGTACGGCAATATGTCTGTAGTAAATACTCAGGGCGAGGCACTTACAGTTCCTGTATACATTGGCGTTAAGGGCGATGTAAACCTTGATAACAAGGTTAACGCAGTTGACGCTTCAACAGCACTTTCGTACTACGCTTCTTACCAGACAAATGGTAATACAAAGACGTCAGTAATCTGCCAGAATGATAAGAATGGTCTCACAGTAACATCTCCTACAGATATACTCGATCATTTCGCAGCATTCCTCGGCGACGTTGATACAAACGAGTACGATCCGAATAACTGGAAGACAATGAAGGGCGACAGAACAGTAAACGCTGTTGACGCTTCCTACATCCTTTCATTCTACGCTGAGAGACAGCTTTCCGCTAATAAGGATAAGTCGGCTAACGACCTCTGGAACGATGTTCTTGGCGATGTAAGATTCGGTACAAAGTAAAAAACGCTAAAAAAGCAGGTCTTTCGACCTGCTTTTTTACATTATATACCGCTTGACAAAGGCGATGGTAAGATGATATAATACCAATTGTAAGAGAAATTAAGCCGAAATAACAAATGAAATAATACTAAAAGTTCATTTGAATGAAAATATTACGATTCATATAGGGCTATATTGTGAAAAAGCTACAAAAAACGGGAATATTAATCGGCAATAATTTTTTGAAAAAATGTACTGTTCTGCTTGACTTATTGGACTATGTGTGATAAAATGTAGTTATGAATTTTGGGGCGGAGTATATATATACGCATATATCACCCCGAAATTTAGCCTAATGCACAGACACCTTATGTAATATAAGTACGTCTTGGCAAAAGGGGAATAAACATGTTAGAGAGGTATAGGACAATGAAGAATTCATTATTCAAAAG
>JAEEGJ010012519.1_pt1 | contig 20967 bp, 16 predicted proteins | sample 8958761 | NCBI WGS metagenome assembly JAEEGJ01 (sample SAMN16246546, study PRJNA631951) | gut metagenome | biome: gut microbiome; feature: rumen; material: RS-attached | host: Bos | place: Iran: Karaj | collected 2018-10
TGCGTAATCATTGATCGTAATCGTTTGCAGATTGATGGTAATACCGAAAAGGTGATGGCTATCGACCCGCTGAAGGACAAATGGATTGCCTTTGGCTGGAATGCCATTGAAATCGACGGTCACGACCTAAGTCAAATTAAGATGGCTTTGGAAATGGCTGACAAAGAGCAGGGTAGGCCGACGGTCATTATCGCCGATACCATCATGGGCAAGGGCGTTCCGTCGATAGAAAATAATAACCAATGGCACGGCAAGGTACCTACTAAGGAACAATTGCCTGAGTTTTTAAATGAATTGACATAACGGCGTTTCGACAGGCTCAACGACCGTCAGAGTCCCTGAGCCTGTCGAAGGGCCCAAAGCTACAAGATATGGATTACAATAACAAAGGAAATAAACCCACAAAAACAGGCTTCGGTGAGGGCGTTCTCGCTGCGGCGCAAAAGGATAACAGGGTAGTCGGTTTGGGTGCCGACATCACCAATTCGGTAGGGATGAACCTTTTTGCGGAGGCTTTTCCCGAGAGGTTTTTCTCCATGGGTATCGCTGAGCAGGATGCTGTGGCCACGGCTGCGGGACTGGCCCTGAGCGGGAAAATACCTGTATTCAGTACCTACGGCGTGTTTGCGGCGCATCGTGCCAACGACCAAATCCGCATCTCGGTGTGTTACAACAATGTGCATGTCGTCATAGGAGGTGCCCATGCGGGTGTTTCGGTTGGCCCTGACGGAGCCACGCATCAGGCGTTGGAAGACATCGCCGCCATGCGTGTGTTGCCCAACATGACGGTCATATCGCCCTGTGATGCCACGCAGGCCAAAATCGCCACGGAGAAAGCCATTTTGGAATGCAAAGGGCCTGTATATGTGCGTTTTGGTCGTGAGGCCGTGCCGGATTTCACTGATGAAAATCAGGACTTTGAAATAGGAAAGGCCCAACTGATGCGTGAGGGTAATGATATTACCCTTGTCGCCACAGGTCACACGGTGTGGGAGGCTCTTGAAGCGGCGCGTATGCTTGAACAGATGCACATTTCGGCACGCGTCATTAACATGCACACCATCAAGCCGTTGGATGGCGACATCCTCAACAAGGCCGCCGATGAAACCCGAATGGTTTTCACTATCGAGGAGCACCAAAAGGCTGGTGGCTTGGGAGGTGCAGTGGCGGAGTTTTTGGCTGAAAACCATCCCATTCGCATGTGTTGCATTGGCATGAACGACTGCTTTGGCGAGTCAGGACAGGCTTCCGCTTTGATGCACAGGTTTGGCTTGGATGCGGAGAGTATTGTCCGTCGTGTGGTGGAAATTGTGTCCAACGACATTCACTCATCTACTTAACACCAATAGATTAGTCTTCCTTCTTTCTCTTCGATAGGGCGTAGGCGGCGCCAAAGCCTATGAGCAGCAAGGCACCGTTGCCGAGTGGTAGCAGGTCGTCATCATGTCCTTGCGATCCGCCATTCCAATTGGTTGTGAAGTTGTGGCCGGGAAGACAAAGACTAAAGGTCCCACCATCCCTCGACATCCCAAAAAGACCTAAATCACCAAGCCCGAAAAGACCACCTTGGGGTACGTTATCATTCTCTATTCTATCATACTCTATTTCATCATCACTCATCATCAAATAATAATAGAAATTATCACGCGCGAAAAGGCCATCTTGGATTTCTTTCTCATCCATGAAGAGTTTTTGTGCGTATGAGCCCATAGCAAAGCCCAGAATGATTGCTGCAGTCAAAATTAGTTTTTTCATATTGTGTGTGTTTTTAATTCGTTAATAAACTGTTCAAAATTAAACTTCAATATCATTTGACACGGGACGCGGGACTTCGTGACACGGGACAACCAAACTTCTCGCGGTCTCGCGTCTCGTAGTCTCGTGTCTTAATTAACCACAATCTTCTGCGTCTTCACATCGCTACCGTTGCAGAGTCGGACCACATACACGCCGGGGGTAAGGGAGGAGTTAGGAATGCTGAGTGAGGAGTTGACCTTGCGGGTGAAGAGCTGTCGGCCTAACATATCAAACACCTGAAGCGTTCCAGTGCCGGTAATGATGAGCTCACCGTTGCTGATGAAAGCAAAGCTGTCGATGATGTCGTTGGTGGCTTCCTCGCTGAAGACAATCTTGAAACGGGAAGCATAATGGGCATCTGCTGAATTGAAGGTGTAGCTCGGCGTGCGGAGCAGGTCGATGTCGGCGCCCGTGGCGTTGTCGATGAGGTGCAGGTAGCTGCCATTATAGCCCCTCGTGTCGAATTCCAGCGTGAAGACGTCGTTCTTGGCGGTGGTGAAGCACAGCGGCATCATGTTGGCACCTTCCCTGTAAGCAATGGCATATTCCTTGCCGTCCTTGGGAACGTAAATTATTGGGGCGTACTGGCTCAAGCTGAACTTGCTGCAATTCTCACCCTTGCCAGCCTTCATAAAGACCCTGTCTAGTAGGACACCGTTGGCGGTCAATTCAATCTGCAGGTTTTCAACACCATTGCCTCTGACCAATGTTTCTCCTTCATCGATATCAAAACTTTCCGCAGGCCTAAAGATCACGTTTGACAACCTATGGCTTCTGGTTGCAACTACAAACAAGGCCGTCATAGGGGGAACGACTATTCCTGTTCCTGTTGGATCTTGTGGATTATAATCTAATACCATAACATTGTTTCTGGCTTCATTCAGCGTATAGAAACTATGAATATAATTAATCCAATAGGTATTCTCTCCAATTGTTTCCCAGCTGCCTGTTTCCACTGTAGCATTGCAAGGATAAGGATTGCCCACCAAGTTATAGCCACTATAATGATACTTGGGGCTAATACTATCATAACGAAGGTAGCGATGTTCTTTCTTCGCACAGGTATATAGATAACCCGTGAAACTCAAGGTGGTGGGCAGGTAGTTGGCATACAAATAGCCGTTGCGTTCAGCCACAAAGTTCGCGTCTTGCGCGACATAAACCGTGTCATGCACGACATACCAAAGCGTATCATTGTGAGTAACCGTGTCATACACGACATTACAAACCGAGTCATAATCGTAATAAGCCAAGTCATGCACGACAAAAGTCGAGTCTTCGGCATAAGCCCTATAGTTTCTCCATTCTGCATACGGATACTCCTGGCTGAAGTGGTAGAAGTCATAGTTTTCACCGTAGAAGAATCCAGCCTCTTCGTAATCAATGAAGGGTGCTCCATCAGGATGGTCTTGGGTATCTTTATTAATATAATTCGCCGTCACCGGGATGGAAATCAGATTCCAACCGTTCGGATTCCAACCAAAGTCGTTCACATGGAGCTCATAAGGTTCGATGTTTTTCTTCATAGTGGCCTTAAACTCCTCATCACGTGGAAAATGCAATTGGACACCGTCTTCGATGGTAAGGGTACGGTAGCCTAATGTCTCCCACCATTCATGGAAGTCGAGGTTGCAATTGCTAAGGAGGATGACATCATCACCTATCCAGCCCAGATCAGGATTTGGTTCTACGGGGAGTGAGTCAGCCAGTGGTCCATCAGGACTGCCAACGCGCCAGTTTCCCAAGGTATTCCACTCGCAGTTTACATCACCAGTGAAATACATGACTCGGCCGTTTGAGGCATTGTTGTTGATAGAATCATTGACCTCTTGGGCATGTAGCGCAAATGTAGCTATCATTGCCAACAATAATATAGTTAATCTTTTCATTTTTAGTAATTTAGAATTAAAATTAGTGATAATTTGCCATTTTTGAAGCCGCAAAAGTACAGTTTTTGTTCTTTCGGGGGCAAAAAATGTCATTTTTTGGAAAAAGAATCTATTTTGAGGAACATGCCATTTGTTCGTAAAAAATGATGAAAGCAGTTTTGGCAGTCTGAAAAACTAGTGTGTATGAAAGTTTTTCCTATTTTTGTGGTCTCAACAATTCAACAATCAACAATCAACATTTCAACATACCATGTTCTCCTGTCCCATCCAAATCCGCATGAGCGACCTCGACCCCTACAACCATGTCAACAACGGGGCGCAATGCAACTATTTCGACATGGGCCGAAGCCGCTACTTCGAGCATGTCTTCCAAACCCGAATCGACTGGCTGACTTTCAAATATGTCCTCGTTCATGTCGACCTTGATTTCCGCAAGCCAGTGCATTTCCACGACCCGATTGTTTGCGAGAACCGCGTCACAGAGATGGGCAACTCCAGTTTCAGGATGGAGCAATGCCTGAAAGATACCGAGACAGGTGAGGTCAAGACGCTGTGTCACGCCGTGGTGGTCTATTTCGACCGCGAGGCTAACAAGGCGGAACGGATTCCAGATAATGACCGAATGCTCTTGGAAAGTGAAAAACTATGATACGCTTTGCGTCATTGCGAGGAGGAACGGCGAAACAATCCAGAGTAGGTGCTTACAAAGATGCTTCTTCTCTGGACTGCTTCGTTCATCACAGTGACGGGTAAACCTAAAATATGATTTGACAATGAAAAAACTGACTTTTACCCTAATCTGTTTCATCGCTGCAATGGCACTCCAAGCCCAAACCGAAGCCGAACTGAACGCTTGGAACGATGTCAACATTCATGAAATCAACAGACTGTATCCGCGGACGAATGTCATCCCTGTGGGAGAACAATGGTCGCAATGCCTCAACGGCGACTGGAAATTCTATTGGTCGGAAACACCCGAAAATGCTCCTGCTGAGTTTTACAGAATGGACTATAATGTTTCTGCGTGGGGAACCATCCAAGTGCCGGCCAACTGGGAACTGAACGGCTACGGAACGCCCATTTATGTCAATGTGGACAACGAATTCCGTCCTAATGAGCCGCCTTTTGCCCCGACGGTCGACAATCCTGTGGGCTGCTATGTGACGGAGTTTGAGATTCCTGAATCATGGAAAGACCGCTTGACTTTCATCAATTTCGGTGCGGTGAAGTCGGCCTATTACCTTTGGGTGAACGGACAGTTTGTGGGTTTCACCGAGGATGCCAAGACCAACGCCGACTTTGACCTCACACCATACGTCAAGGTGGGCAAAAACAAGTTGGCCGTGAAGGTGTATCGTTTCTCCAACGGTTCCTACTTCGAGTGCCAGGACTTTTGGCGCTTGAGCGGCATTGAGCGCGATGTGGTGCTGTATTCCAAACCAAAAGTGAATATTGCTGATTACGAGGTTCATGCGGGATTGGATCAGAACTATCGCAATGGAACGTTCAGCATTGATTTAAAGCTTGACAATCGGACAGGGAAAGCATTGAAGCAGGAGAGGCTGGAGGTCGCTGTTTATGATGGAGAGAACGAAATCCTTAGGTTGGAAAAGGATTTGGCTGGCGTGCAAGGCATATTCAAGATGAAGGCCAATCGAGTCTTGCCCGAAATCAAGCCTTGGTCGGCAGAGCATCCGAATCTTTACCGTTTGGAAATGAAGATTTTGGATAAGAGGGGTAGGGAAGTGGAATGTCTTGAAAACCACATCGGTTTCCGCACTTCGGAAATCAAGGATGGCAAACTGCTCATCAACGGACAGTACGTATTAATAAAAGGTGTGAACCGCCACGAGCACGACCCCTACACGGGCCATGTCATTTCGCGCGAATCGATGGAACGCGACATCGCCATGATGAAACAGATGAACATCAACACGGTGCGCACCTGCCACTATCCCGATGACCCCTATTGGTACGAACTCTGCGACAAATATGGTCTGTATGTCTGGGACGAGGCCAACTGTGAATCCCATGCCCAGGGCTACGGTGAAAAAAGCCTCGCCAAAGATCCGCAATACCGTAACATGGTTTTGTCACGCAACTGCAACATGTTGGAACGCGACAAGAACCACCCTTCAGTGATTATGTGGTCGATGGGCAATGAGTGCGGCAACGGTGTCAATTTCGAAAATACCTACGATTGGATGAAGAAACGCGTCCAAATGCTCCCTGTCACTTACGAGAGAGCCGTTTACGACCGCAATACCGATGTCATAGGCCTGATGTATGCCAGCCCGAAGTATTTGCAACGCTTTGTGGACGAGGGACTTGATAGCCTGCATCGTCCTTTTATCATGGTGGAGTACTGCCACGCGATGGGCAACAGCATGGGCGGTTTGCAGGACTATTGGAACGTGATTGAAGCCAACGAGCAACTGCAAGGCGGCTGCATCTGGGATTGGGTGGACCAGAGCTTCATTGTCCACGACAAGGACAAGAATGTGGATTGGTTGGCCGTGGGCGGCGACTTTGGTCATGCTTACGGCGTGGGCGATGATGATGCTTTCTGCGCCAACGGTGTGGTCAGCTCGGACAGGACACCGCACCATCATGCCGCCGAGGTGAAGAAGGTGTATCAGTCTATCAAGTTCAAAGCCATTGATTTGAAGGCAGGCGAATTCGAGGTTACGAATTGGAACGCCTTCACCGACGCTTCGGCCTACGACTGCGACTATACCATTTTCTCTGCCGAACGGACATTGCTCAAAGAAAAATTCGACCTTGATCTTGCGCCTTATAACACCACGTATATCAACATCCAGCGTTTGCGCATCTATGGCCATCCTGGCGAGGAATTCTTTGTACGTTTCTCGGTGAAACTGAAAGAAGACCAGCCCTTTATGCCTGCGGGGACGGAAATGGCGTATGATGAATTCAAGTTGGATTGGCCTTTTGCCGACAAGGAGCCTTTGCCTAAAGCAGGAAAGGCCTTAACGAAGGTTGTCGATTCAGGCGACGGTAGTGACTTCCATGTTTTTGGCGACCATTTTGATATCACTTTCGACAAGAAAACTGGTGAGATGACTTCGTATCGGTATGAAAATCAGGAGTTGTTGGCTGGAAACTTGAAGGATAACTTCTGGCGTGCGCCTACCTTGAACGATGAGGTGGACGGCTGGGCTTTACCGCGTTGGAAGAAAGCTAGCTTGGTGCATTTTACATCTACATGGCACAATTACGACATGAACAATGATTCGGTATATATCAGAGTAACTAAGGAGTTTCGCGATGAGCAAGGTGCATTGCAAGCCCTGGTCAACTCGTTTTACCGCATCGACGGCAATGGCAATGTCACCCTCACCAATCGCGTTGAGCCGATGGAAACGGTGACTTCTTTCCCGAAAATCGGAATGCAGTTCCGTATGCCATTGGATTACAGAAATTTGACCTATTTCGGCAAGGACACGGAAAACTATCCAGACCGCAACGCTTCGGGCAAGATGGGATTATACCATGTGGATGCTTTGAGTTTGTTTGAGCAACATGTTGTGCCACAAGACAACGGCAACCATGCCGACACGCGTTGGATGGCTTTGACGAGCGACAAGAGCAAGGTCGGGTTGTTCGTTACAATGCTGGAACCTTTCAACTTCAGTATTTACAACTGCAGCGACGACAACCTCACTGCAGCTCGCCGCATCAACCAACTGAATCCCAAGGATTACCTGACAGTGAACATCGATTACAAGGTGGCACCCATCGGAACGGCGACCTGTGGCCCAGGCGTGGATGAGAAGTATGTGCTGGGCAATCAGGTGTATGAATATACGGTGATGCTTTGCGCTTTCGACAAGATGCAAGACCCGATAGAGTTGAGCCGTTTCCAAGTGCCCGAACTGACCCAAATGATGGTTCCGACACCTGAAATCAAGTCATCCATGCAGGGAGATGAAGCGTATCGCATCTACAACAATCCGCTCACCATTTCAATGACTTGTGTTGACAAAGATGCGGAAATCCGTTACACTTTGGATGGCTCTGAGCCGACGACAGAATCAAAGATATATGACAAACCGTTCATTATAAGAAATTCTTGTATAGTGAAGGCCAAAGCATTCAAAAATGGCAAGATTTCATCGTTTGTGACGATGCGTCAGTTCAACCGCTTGAATATCAAGAACACGACCTTTGTCACCCCGCCTGTGGAGCGATATGGTAAAAATGCCGACATTGCTCTGATGGACGGCAAAAAAGGTGTACCTGGTGACTATTACAACGATTGGTTAGGCTTCCAAGGTGTCGACATGGAGGCCACCATTGAGTTGGCCGCTCCAACAGACATCAAAACGGTGAAAGTGGGTATTTGCCACGAGCCTAACGACTGGGTGGTGTGGCCCAAGTCAGTGAGGGTTTGTTTCTCCAACGATGGCAAGGAATTCACCGACTGGCAGATGGCCGAATTGCCAGTCTTTGACCGTCCCGACAAGATGAAAGGTTTCGGTAGGATTGAGGCTCGCGCCCGAGTCGATGGCAAGCAGTGGAAGTTCATCCGCGTCAAAGTGGAGAATCAAGGTGTGTTGCCAGAGTGGCATCCCTACGCTGGCCAGAAGGCTTGGATTATGGTGGATGAGGTGGTGGTGGAATGAGGTTTTTTTGTATATTTGCGGTGAAGAATGCAGAATAGAAGATGAAAACGTCCATTCGCTTTTATAACGACCGCGAGGTGCGGGCCATCTGGGATGAGGAAAACGCCAAATGGTGGTTTTCGGTGTTGGATGTGGTGGGCGCAATCAACGAACAGGATGACTACACCAAAAACCGCAACTACTGGAAATATCTGAAAACCAAACTCCGCAAAGAGGATCCTCAGTTGGTTAGTGTCACTAACCAACTGAAATTAATAGCTGCTGATGGAAAAAAGTACAATACGGATGTCCTTGATTTTGAAGGTATCATGGAACTTGCCAAGTCATTTCCCAATAACAAGGCAAATGCTTTCTTGGATTGGTTCACATACAGCGATAATACCATAGACGGACAGAGCAAAAAGAAAGCCTATTCTTTGTTTGAGAGCAGTGTCCTTGACAGTATGAAGCCAGGAACCGTTGAATGCTTGCAGCAGATTCATGCCTACTTGTTTGGAGGACTCTATGACTTTGCGGGCAAGATACGTACCAAGACCATCTCAAAAGGTGGTACGATTTTTTGCCGTGCTGAATATCTGATGCAAAATCTGGCTGCCATTGAGCAGATGCCCGAAAATACCTTTGACGAGATTGTGGACAAATATGTGGAGATGAATGTGGCGCATCCGTTTATGGAAGGCAATGGGCGGAGCACTCGCATTTGGCTCGACATGATATACAAACGCTCACTGAAGAAATGCGTGGACTGGAGCAAGATTGACAAGAAGGAATATTTGGATGCCATGCACAGGAGCGTGACAAATGCCACTCAGATAAAAGCCTTGTTGAAACAGGCCCTCACCGACAAGATTGACGACCGCGAAATCTTTATGAAAGGGATTGATTACTCCTACTATTATGAGGAGAACTAACATTGCCAAATCAAATTAATCTCCATTTGTTGTTGCAGCAAATGAAATAATCCTTATTTTTGCCTTGTCAAACGCCTAAAACGCGCTTGGCAAACATATTAAAGAAAAGGCGTTGTACTAACGCTTTATCTGCGGTTACTCGAATCTAGCAAATTCAAAATCATCCGTAAGGTAAAGCAAGGCCAACGCCCATGTGTTCAGTATATACTATCAATGTATATATGACAAGCGTGGGCAAAGGCATTGCTTATCCTCGGATGATGGGCGATGCTAGAGCCTCGAGTAGCGGGATGAGCAATAGTTTTGAGTCCCGCGCTTTTTCTTATATGTGGTTGAGTCTGAAAATGTAAGTCTTTGATTATTAACTAACAAAACAAGAGTTATGAATAGATTAAGAATGATTACAATGTGCTTGTTTGCCATGATGGTAGCAAGTCTGAGCGTTAAGGCTCAAGAAGTTACAATTACGTTGATGCCTGGTTGGACATGGATAAGCGTTCCGATTACGGAAGTTCAGGATTTTGCGACAACACTGGGCTCGTTTACTCCTATGAATGGCGACATTATCAAATCGCAATGGGGGAATGCCTCATACGCGAATGGGCAGTGGAGAGGTAATATCTCACAATTTTATCCTGGGTATGGCTATATGTACAAATCGACTCGAACAATGCCTGTTACGGTGATGTTCAATGTGCAGCAGCCTGCTCCGCAAGTAATAGTGACGACGATGGAGCCGACGGACGTCACCGCTATTTCGGCTATGATAGGTGGCACCGTGACCTCAGTTGATGGAAATTATATTTCAGTACAAAGGGGTATTTGTTGGGGTATAAATCCAAATCCAACATTTAATGACAACTATATTGAGGGAGGAAATGGCATAGGAAGTTTTACTATACCGATGACAGAACTTACAATAAATACCACCTATTATGTTCGAGCTTATGCTGTTTTGGATGAAGAGACAGTATTTGGTGAGCAACAGTCCTTCGTCACGCGAGACGGCATTCCAACTTTGACAACGGCAGCCATTGAAAATATTACAGGTGAGAGTGCAATGAGCGGTGGCAGTGTTGTTGATGATGGTGGATTAAGCGTGACATCAAGAGGTGTTTGCTGGAGCATGTTCCCGACCCCAACCATTAATGACAACCATACCAACAACGGTTCGGGCACAGGCAGTTTCACCAGTAGTATTATGGGACTGAATGTTAGTACAACCTATTATGTTCGCTCATACGCTAGCACTGCCGCAGGAACAGCATATGGCAACGAGGTGAGTTTTATCACACGAGACGGTATTCCTACACTTTCGACAGCAGACATTTCAAACATTAATGCAACAAGTGCTACAAGTGGCGGCAATATTGAGGACGACGGAGGTTTGAGTGTTATTGCAAGAGGAGTTTGCTGGAGTACAAGTTCGAATCCGACTATAAGTGACAGTCATACCACCGATGGGATGGGCATAGGCAGTTTCACCAGCTGCATTACTGGCTTAGACATAACAACCACCTATTATGTGCGATCCTATGTGACTACATCCGCTGGAACATATTATGGTGAGCAAAAGTCATTCATGACAATGGAAAACCAATGGGTTGACCTTGGCTTGCCAAGCGGCACTTTGTGGGCTACTTGTAATATTGGTGCTACTACGCCCTATGGTTATGGCAAATATGTTGCATGGGGCGAGATAGAAGAGCCCATTGGTCTTTACGATTGGACAACCTACCAGTATTGCATGGGAAGTGGCCAAACACTTACCAAGTACTGTGGCGATTCTAGCTATGGTTACAACGGCTTCATCGACAACCTTACCACTTTGGAATCTATTGATGACGCTGCCTCGGCCAACTGGGGTGAGGGTTGGCGCTTACCAACAAAGGAAGAATGGCAGGAACTTTACCAAAATACGACCGTTTCATATATAACACAGGGTAGCGTGACTGGACTGCTCTTTACCTCCTCAAACGGTAATAGTCTTGTGCTTCCCTTTGCGGGCTGTCGTTGGGGTAGCCACATTGAATCTGTTGGTTATCATGGCTATTACTGGTCGAGTTCATTATTTTTGGACAGTCCGAGTTGTGCCTGGAACTTCCACATCCAGTATGGCAATAGCGGAGTGAACTACAGCGAACGTTGGAACGGCTATACTGTTCGAGCCGTGCGTTCTGCAGAGTAGTTTTTATGCAAGACTAGCTGACAAGCCGCTCCGAGGTTCATGTATTGGGAACTTTTAGGCGGCAGGAAGGGGGTATTGATGCGGCGAAAATGTTCATTTGCACCGCAAATTTGCGGCGAAAAATCGTGTCTTTGCACCGTAAAACAACACAAAAACGGCAGGGCTTTGCCGACAATGGGGCATGCCCCATTGACCCTACCGGCGGCAAACAAAAATGGCACCCAACCGAGTGCCATTTCCATTTTCATTACGTTTCTTTAAATCTTTTACCACTCCACCGCCATCCGCTGTACCGGCATCGTCATGCAGCGTGCACCGCCGCCGCCGCGTGAGAGTTCGTTGCCTTCGAAGGCGACGATGCACTTCTTCACGTTGTTCAGGTTGACCTTGTTGTTGGCCACATCGGCAGCCGTGACGATGTTGAAACCGGCTTTGTTCAACGCCTCCAAAGTGTGCTGGTTGCGACCATAGCCGATGAACTTGCCAGGCTCGAGGCAGAAGAAGTTGCAGCCGCTGTGCCATTGCTCGCGTGCCGCCCAGTCGTTGTTCCTGTTGCCACAGTAGATAGGCTCCAAGTCGATGCCGAGCTCTTTCAGTCCGGCAAGCAGGTCGGAGACCTCTTTGCCAACGGCCTTCGGTCCGTCGACGGTGATATGGAAGGTCTTGTATTTGCTGTTCATGATGACGGGCTCGTAGATCATGCATCTGTCGACGTCGAGCATGGTGAACACCATGTCGAGGTGGATGAATGACTCGGGCTCCAAAGGCAGCTCTTGGAAGATGAGGTGCTTCACGCCAGGCTTGGTCTTTAGATGCTCGACCAATGCCTCAACACCGTGCATGTTGGTGCGCGAACCTAAGCCGCAAATCACCACATCGTCGCGGATTATTTGCACGTCACCGCCTTCCACTGTGCCTTCGCCACGGGTGTCATAATTCAACACGGGGTTGATGACTTTGGTCTCGAACAAGGGATGCAGGTTGTAGATGCTGTTCAGAATCAAGCACTCGCGTGAACGTACGGTCGTGGCCATGTTGCTAATCATGATGTTGTCGAACATGGTGAACGACGCATCGCGCATGAAGAAGAGGTTGGGAATCGGCAGCAGGGCATACGGGTCTTTGTTGATGTAGGTGACATCCTCGAGACGGACACCCTCGATGAGTTGGCGTGAGAGTTCCTCGGCAGACAGCGACTTCAGGTAAGGAGCAAGGAAGCCTTTGTCCTCGTTCTTACACACACGGTCGACCATGGCGTTCTTGACGTTTTCCATCTGCAGGATGTCGGTCAGCAGGTCGCCGATCTCGTGAACTTCAGCCGCTTTTTGCAGCACCCTCTTGAAATAGCTGTATTCTTTTTGCGCCACTTGCATGTTCAGGATGTCGCTGAACAAAAACGTGTGCGCGTTTTCCGGGGTCACTTTTTCCAGCTCCGGACCTGGAGTATGTACTAAAACGTGTTGGAGTTTTCCAATTTCAGAGTTGACACTGACTTTGATTCCTTCTTGTGAATCCATAAAAGGTGATTTGGTGAAACAATAAGAGCGCAGACTTCATCCATGCTCCGAATAGGTTGCAAAAATACGAAAATCCCCGAAATCCTAAAGAAAAAAGTTGAAAAACGAAGGATAATCCTTTAGTATCTCTCTAAGATACTGTCAATCATTGGATAGAGAGACATCTTCGTCCATGTTGTAGGCTCTGAAATGCAGCTTCTCGGGTTGATGGATGTTGAGATATAGCTCTTCGCAGTTTTCCGTACCCCATCGACCGACCAAGGTGGCCTCTTGCGTCAAGACCTTGAGCTCGTCGATGAAGTCTTTGCGAGGGATGGCATAGGCGCCCAAACTCATCAGGTGCTCCGTTTCTTGTTGACAATCAATGAGTTTGAAATCATGCGCGTGCAAGAACTGATGCAGATGATAGAAAGCTACTTTCGAGGCATCGGTCACGGTGTGGAACATCGACTCACCGAAAAACACCTTGCCGATGGAGATGCCATACAGGCCTCCAACCAGTTCTCCATCTTGATAGCTCTCGAAGGAATGGGCGATGCCCAAGTTGTGCAGCTCGCAATAGGCATCCACCATCTCGTCCTGAATCCAGGTGCCGTCTTGGTCCTTGCGCGGCGTCTCGGCACAATGCAGCATCACCTCACGGAAGTTGGTGTCAATCCTCACCTCAAACTTCCCCGATCTTATCGTGCGTCTCAGTGATTTGCTCACCCGCATTTCGCCAGGGCGGATGATGAGGCGTGGGTCGAGCGACCACCATAACAGAGGCTCGTTTTCGCTGTACCAAGGGAAGATGCCGTTGGCGTAGGCCACCACGAGGCGTTGGGGCGAGAGGTCGCCACCAAAAGCCAACAAGCCTTCGCTATTGGCATGGTCGGCGGGCGGAAAGAAACAGTCGTCGTCGTTGAGTTGGTACAGAATATTCATAGCGATGAAATCAAAATGCAAAAGTAGGAAATTTTGCTTTGTAGGGCTGTCATATTATGGCAGCCGTACATAAAATTTCCCTATTTTTGCGCATTGTTATTAAAAGATGCCGCGTTATTTCATCCACATGGCCTACAACGGCAGTCGCTATCATGGCTACCAGATACAACCGCACTCCAATAGTGTGCAGGCCATGGTGGAGCAGTGCCTGAGCCTCAAGTTGGGACAAACGGTCTCCATCACGGGCTGCGGGCGCACAGACACGGGTGTCCATGCGCGGAACTATTATGCCCATTTCGACATGGAACAAGAGCTGAAAGACACGGAAGCCCTTGCCCATCAGATGAATGCCTTCCTGCCAGAGGACATTGTGATTTATAGGATTTGGCAAGTCGCGCCCGAGATGCATGCCCGTTTCGATGCCGTGTCGCGCACCTATCATTATTATATCACGCGCACGAAGAATCCGTTCCATACCAACGATGCCTATTTTCTTTATGGTGATTTGTATATTGAAAAAATGCAGGAAGCTGCCAATTTGCTCTTTGAGTATGAGGACTTTACGAGTTTCTCCAAAGTGCATACTCAGGTGAAGACCAACAACTGCAAGATTATGGAAGCGCGTTGGTTTGAGCAGGACGGATTGTTGGTGTTCCGCATCAAGGCAGATCGCTTCTTGCGCAACATGGTACGGGCTATCGTCGGCACCTTGTTGGAGATAGGGAAGGGGCGCATGACCTTGGAGGAGTTCCGTGCCGTCATCGAGCGTAAGGACCGCTGCGAAGCCGGGACTTCGGTGCCTGCCCATGCGTTGTTTTTAGAAGAAGTGGAGTACAGTCAAGTAGATTCCCCTGCGGGGAATGGAGAAACAGTAAACAATAAATGCGGCGGAAAAGACTGTTTCCAACCTGTAAGCTCTTCAACCGCCGCTGGTCAACAAAAACACAGACCTCCATTCCCCGCAGGGGAATCTCATTAAATATTGAATCTTTAAATCTTAAATCCCAAATATGTTTCAGAGAATCATCCGTTTTTGCGTTAAGTTAGTTCAAAAATACTTGCCTGAGCCTTTCATTTTTGCCGTAGTACTGACCCTGTTGGCCTTCATCATCGCCATGCCGGTATGCCATCAGACGCCTCTTGAGGTGGTCGAGCACTGGGGCAACGGCGTGTGGTCATTGTTGGCTTTTGCCATGCAGATGGCTTTGGTGTTGGTGACAGGTTCTGCCTTGGCTGCTGCCCCTTCCATCAAGAGAGGCATCAGTGCCTTGGCGGGCTTGCCTAAGACGCCTGCCGGTGCCATCGCCTTGGTGACGGGCATCTCGGCCTTGGCTTGCTGGCTCAATTGGGGCTTCGGCCTCATCGTAGGCGTCATCTTTGCTAAGGAAATTGCCAAGAAACTGCGTGGCGTGGATTACCGTTTGCTCATCGCCTCGGCCTATAGCGGCTTCGTGGTCTGGCATGCCGGTCTCTCTGGCTCCATCCCGCTCACCATGGCATCGATAGAATCTAATCTTGAGAAGGTTACCAATGGCACACTCACCCAACCCGTACCTGTTAGCGAGACGATCTTAACCTATCAAAACCTCATCATGGTGGCGGTGGTCATCGTGGCCATTGTGGTGGTCAATGCGCTGATGCATCCCAAAGGCGAGCATGTGGTGACTATTGAGCCGTCGTTGCTCTTTGAAGAAGAACCCCAGTCTGCGCCGAAAGTGACGACACCCGCCGAGAAGCTGGAAAACAGCCGTGTGCTCTCGTGGATCATCTCTTTGTTGGGCTTGACCTATCTTGTCATCAAGCTCTTCGTCAAAGGCGGCAGTTTCGACCTCGGCGCGGTGATTATGCTGTTCCTGTTTTTGGGTGTCATCCTGCACGGCACGCCATTGGCGTATGTCAAAGCTTTTGGCAAGTCGGTGGGCGGTGCGGCAGGCATCTTGTTGCAGTTCCCTTTCTATGCGGGCATCATGGGCATCATCACGGATGTGGGTGCTTCGGGTATCTGCTTGGGTGAGGTGGTGAGCAATGCTTGTGTGGCCATCTCGACGCCAAAGACGTATCCTTTGTTTACCTTCTTCTGTGCGGCCATTTTAAACATGTTCGTGCCTTCGGGTGGTGGCCATTGGGCCATCCAGGCACCGATTATGTTTACGGCTGGTGCCGCCTTGGGTGTGGCTCCTGGCCTGACGGGTATGGCCATCTCATGGGGTGATGCCTGGACCAACCTGATTCAGCCGTTCTGGGCTCTGCCTGCCTTGGCTATAGCCAAGCTCAATGCAAAAGACATCATGGGCTTTTGCATCATCGATTTGTTCGTTACGGGTCTGATTATCTGCTGCGGACTGTTGCTCTGGGCTTAGGTCAGAAGGTGTCCATACCGTCCCAAATCACCAAGTCGTGGCGCACGTAGCCTTCAGTGCCTCTGATTCTGATTTTGTACCAGCCTTGGGCCTTTCCGAGGCAAGGGTAGGTCTGAGGCACCTCACCTGCTTTGGTAGTGATCTGGCAAATGATGGGTGATTTCAGGTCTGGTTGTGTGCGCACATTGACATTCGTCCTAAGGGTGTAAACGACGCCTTGTCCGTTTCTTGCGCTGTATTCCACAATTTTATGCCCGAGTTTTGGCACTTCTACATCGTCTTGTGCGGTAACAGTATATGAGGTTTGGTTGGTGCGGACATATTTGCCTACAACATTGCCACGGCTGTCGATGACCATTTTCATGTGGTCAACAGAAGCAGCCTTGATGTTAGGGTCACCATCATCAACGTCTGCGATGGTGTCGGCTTCCATTTCGGTGTTTTCGTCCGTCAGTTCTGTCTCGGTCAGGGTAGGGGTCTTGCTGTCTTTCCCTCCACATGAATAGCACATTGTCCCTAAGGCAATTGCGAGCGCTGTGGCATACCAAAATCTTTTCATATACTGTAGGTTTTATGACGAAATGTCCGACAAAAGTACGAAGAAAAAGGCATTCGGCAAGAAAAAAGACGTTTTTGTCCCAATAAACGAAAAAAGCAAGACCTAAGCCTTGCTTCTGAGTAGCGGGATCGAGAATTGAACTCGAGACCTCCGGGTTATGAATCCGACGCTCTAACCTGCTGAGCTATCCCGCCTCGTTTCGGGGTGCAAAAGTAGGTATTTTTTCAATACGAGCAAGAAAAAAGCGGAAAAATATTTTTTTCCGCTCTTTCCTTGCAGCGTTGACAGTTATTCCGTCAACTCCTTGGCAGCTTGCTCCAGCTTGGTGTCAAGCGTCTTAATGGCTGCATCAAGGCCATTCGTGGTGTCACCCTTCATGCCGAAATAGAACTTGATCTTCGGCTCGGTGCCCGAAGGACGGATGGTGATCTTCGAACCGCTCTCGGTGAAGAACTGCAACACGTCGCTCTTGGGCAGCGTGATAGGCGTGACCTTACCAGTAGCCAAGTCTTTGGCTTCCTGCAACTTGTAGTCGCGGGTCTCAATGACCTTCTCGCCAGCAATGACAGTGGGCGGGGTGACGCGGAACTTGGCCATCAAAGCCTTGATTTCCTCGGTGCCGCTGATGCCTTTCTTGGTTAGGGAGACGAGTTTCTCCTTGTAGAGGCCGAATTCCTTGTAGATGTCCATGAGCAACTGGTAGAGCGTCTTGCCTTGCTCGGCAGCCCAGGCTGCGGCCTCGGCCACCATGCTGGTAGCGATGACGGCATCCTTGTCGCGGACGAAGTCGCCGGCCAGATAGCCATAGCTCTCTTCGCCGCCGCCGATGAATTGCTCTTTGCCTTCGAGTTCGAGAATCTTGTCAGCGATGTACTTGAAACCAGTCAGCACGTCGTAACGGTCCACATTGTATTTCTTGGCCATTTCAAACAGCAGTTCGGTAGTGACGATGGTCTTCACAATAAACTCCTTGCCCGTAAGCTTGCCCAACTCATTCCAGCGGGTCAGCAGGTAGTAGACGAAAAGGCTGGCGGTCTGGTTACCGTTGAGCAGGATGAACTCGCCTTTGTCATCTTTCACGGCGATGCCCACGCGGTCGGCGTCGGGGTCAGTGGCCATGACGAGGTCAGCGTTCACCTCTTGGGCTTTCTTCACAGCCAAGGCCATGGCGGCAGGCTCTTCAGGGTTGGGTGACTTCACGGTGGGGAAGTTGCCATCGACGACCATCTGTTCTTCAACGCAGTAGACGTTCTCGAAGCCCTTACGTTTCAGGATTTCGGGCACCAAGCGGCGACCTGTGCCGTGGATGGGCGTGTAGACGATGCGCATGTCCTTGTGCTTCTTGATGAGGTCGAGCGAGAGGGAGAGGCCGTACACCTTATTTAAATAGATGTCGTCAAACTTCTCGTCCAAAACGGTGATGAGTTCAGGGTTGCGCTTGAAGTTGACCATCGAGGGGTCGGTGATTTTTTCCACCTCAGCGATGACGTTCTTGTCGTGCGGGCTGACCAGCTGTCCGCCGTCGTTCCAATAGGCTTTATAGCCGTTGTATTCCTTGGGGTTGTGGGAGGCGGTCACCATCACGCCGGCATCGCATTTCATCTCGCGCACGGCGAACGAAAGCTCAGGGGTGGGGCGGAGGCAGTCGAAGATGTAGACCTTGATGCCGTTGGCCGACATCACGTCAGCGGTGACGTTGGCGAAAGCGGGGCTGTTGTTGCGGCCATCGTAGGAGATGGCGATGCTGAGATCCTTTTTGTCAGGGTGCATCTTCTTGATGTAGTTGGCGAAGCCTTGGGTGGCCATGGCCACGGTGTAGATGTTCATGCGGTTGATGCCGGCACCCATGATGCCGCGCAGTCCGCCAGTGCCGAACTCGAGGTTGCGGTAGAAGCTCTCGGTGAGTTCGTTAGGGTCATTGTCGAGCATGTTTTGCACGCTCTTTCTTGTTTCTTCATCGTATTGCTCAGTGAGCCACGATTTTGCTCTTTCGATGATTTTAGGGTCCATATTGTTGATATTATGTTGATGTTTGTTCTGTCTTAATGCGCATGGACTCACGTCGCCTGCTTAATGTCCTGTCGCCCTTACGGGGCTTTGCGTCGCTTCGCGTCATTGCGAGGAACGAAGCAATTCAGGGTTTAGTTCTTCCATACATTTCACCAAACTCTCCCTCCACTCCGGAATCTCAATCCCAGCATATTCCTTTATCTTGCTCAAGTCCAGTACACTATAAGCCGGACGTTTGGCCTTGGTGGGATATTGGTCGGTCGTTATCGGGTTCACCTTACAGGTCTTCCTACCAATCTCCATAATGGCGGTGGCAAAATCGTGCCAAGTGATTTGTCCTTCGTTGGTGAAGTGGAAGGTTTCGTGGACTTCATGCTTCCCGTTCTTGTTGAGTAGGGCAACCAAATCCACGGCCAAGTCGTGCGCCCAAGTGGGACAGCCTTTTTGGTCGGCTACCACGTTGATTTCGTCTTTCGTGTCACCCAGCATGAGCATGGTCTTCACGAAGTTCTTGCCCACGGAGGAGTAGAGCCAAGCCGTGCGCACAATCATATAATTACAGCCGCTTTCGCGGATGAGGCGTTCTCCATTGGCTTTAGTACTGCCATAGACCGACTGTGGGTTGATAGGATCGTCGACCTTGTAAGGTTCGTGGGCATCGCCACCGAAGACATAGTCGGTAGAGATGTGTATGAGCAAGGCTTTGTGTCTCATGCAGGTATCGGCCAGCACTTTTGGGGCGAAGCTGTTGATGAGCGTTGCCAGTTCTGGCTCGTCTTCAGCCTTGTCCACTGCGGTATAGGCCGCACAGTTGATGCAAGCCTCAATCTGGTGGGTGGCGAAACAGGTTTCCACAGCGGCTTTGTCGCAAATGTCAAGCGTATCCACATCGGTGAAAATCCAATGATGTAGCGTATCGTTTGCAGCGATTTTCTGTAGCTCTGTTCCTAATTGACCTTTGCAGCCTGTGACTAATATATTCATATTCAATGTTTTTAAAACTTATGTATAAATGCGATGCCTATTGATTCTTTGAGTTGAAGCTTGGGCACATTGTCGACCACGGTCTGCACGCCTTCGATTTCCTCGTATATGGGGAAGGTGGTGTTGTGGTCGTATTTGAGATGGAGGAAGAGTATGGTCGACAAGAACTTGGTAATGTTGAAGTGGATGGTGTTCTCCCAATTCACGTCGAGGCGCAGCCTATCGTCATCGCGGCGTTCAAGGTAATTGTAGAAGGTGTTGAGCATCGTGGTGTAGTTGATGCTTTCGCTAATGGGTTGCTTGTAATTGATGATGACGTTAATGCCGATGGCAGGTGCGATGTTCTCGCCTGGGATCCATGCACCTTCCTGGTCGTAGTAGCCTTTCTTGACGCCAAAGCTACCCTTGTCGGCGAGTTCCTGGTTCATCACGAAGGTGACCTTGCCAGCCATGGGGCTCATGAAAATCTGGAAACGCTCGTCCTTGGTCTTGTATGAGTAACCAGCCGATACGGTGAGGTAGGCAGGGGCGAAGAAAGTGGAGATGATGGTGGAGTCATTGGGGTACTTGTAGCCATCGGCAAACTGGGTGTTGAAAGTGGCTACGGCCGAAATGTTCCATTGTGTCTTGCTGTCGAGCGAGAGCGAATAGGTGAGGTCGATTTTGTCGTCCTGCTTTTCAATTCGTTTGTCGCCGAAGCGTGAGATGCCAAAGGCGAAGGCTCCGACGAGTTTTTGCTCGAATCTTTTTTTGTGATAGATAAGTGCAAAATTGGCGAAAACTTTGCCTGTCCATGCATTTTCACCACCCGCTGCCCAGTTAGAAAGCGCCAACTGGTTGATGTTCAATCCATAATTGCCATGGAACGAGAATCTTTCATTTAGGATGTCGATGATGTTCTCTTTGGGTCGGGGGCCATTGGGACGTTTGGGCGTGAGCGAGTCAATGTGACGGTTGATGGCCTTCAATTCACTAGCGATGATTTCCTTTTCATTCAAGGCTTCCTCAAGATGGAGGTTCATGACGTTGATGGTGTGATGAATCTGCTCCACGTCACGGTCGACTGCAATTTGTTGCAGGGTGAGTGACTGCTTGATGCGGATGAGGTCGAGTGTGTTTTGGCAAATGGAGTCAATAGGATGGGTGAAAAAAACATACCGCTCTTGTCCAAATAGTTGAAAA
>JAEEGJ010012520.1_pt1 | contig 20965 bp, 15 predicted proteins | sample 8958761 | NCBI WGS metagenome assembly JAEEGJ01 (sample SAMN16246546, study PRJNA631951) | gut metagenome | biome: gut microbiome; feature: rumen; material: RS-attached | host: Bos | place: Iran: Karaj | collected 2018-10
GGCGACAAATTAGTGACGTTGGAGATGAACGAAAAGTTTCCTGCAGGCTTTGCCGGTGAAGTGGTTTCCGTCAGCGGTTCGCAAGTTACGTGTAAGAAGGTCAGCCTAGAGGAAGTATTTGAAACCTATTATGGTGTCTCTTCCACTTACGGCTATCAGGAGGGAGACAATGCAAGGATATATGACTCTCATCGAGCAGTCAATGCTTTCGGTAACAAGGACTTCAAGCTTGGTACGTTCACGTGGTCACGAAGTTCAGATCTGAACAGCAATATCTTTGGCAGCAGCAATCTTGCCATGAAGGGTAACGCACAGCTTTCCATCGGTATCACACCGGCGTTCCATATTGTCAGCACCCTCATTATAAACAAGGAGGAAGGAACATACTTCAGTGCATGTATTTCTGGTGAAATGAATTTTGAGGAACAGCTTTCTGCCTATGGTAACGTCGAGTGGGCGAACGATTTTTTGGACAACGAGTGGGTGAAGGCTCCCGTTGCCCCACTGACGTACTTCTATGTCAAGCCGGGCTTATTCTTCCGTGCCTCAGCCACTGTCTCTTTTTCAGCCACATTCAAGCAATGCTATACTTTTGGAGCAGCTTTCGACTTCAGCAGCAAGAAGCAGAGCGTCATCAAGCCCAACTGTGGAGGACGCCTTGCCTCGTCAACCTCCGAAGTTGAAGGAAGTATTGACGGTAGTGTCGCCGTGGGTGGCTTTGTTGAGTTGGGACTGACCATCGTCTCCAGCGACATTGACAAGCTCTGCTTCCGTGGTGAGTTAGGTGCCGAACTGGTCGGCAACGGCGTTCTTTATAGTTCCGATGTTGAGTCGGCCAAACGTGAAACAAAGGTCTATGAACGTTTCAAGAACTCTAGCATTGCCCTCAATGCCTTTGTCTCTACGTCAGTCGAAGCCGAGCTTGGCCCGTGGGGAGTTAGCTTCAGTCTACCGTGGAACCTGTCTCATAACATCAAGACTTGGGATTTGGTGCCGACATTCTCTAACACAACGTTTAAACAAAAGGACAATCCTAAAACTTCGGCTGATGCCAGCGTCGATATGTCGGGCGACTGCCTGTTCCCCGTCGAGGTTGGCCTGTCCGTTAGGAAACAAAATGGTGACGAAGCACAAGGCGTTTTTGCCAACACAAAATTCACGAACGGCAACAAGCAATACCAATATACCTTTGCCAACCTGAATACCAGCGAGGACTATACTCTCTATCCCAAGGTGAAACTTTTCGGCTACGAGATGCTGGCCTCGCCGAGTACGAAACAAGTAAAAGCAGTAACTGTCACAACTTTATCAGCAAGCGATATTACGGAATCATCTGTAAAATTAGAAGGGCGAGTGGATGACTATGTCGCTGGACAAGCCGATGGAGAAGTCGGATTCTTCATTAATACCACAGGTAATCCGACTAAGGAAAATGGATCTATCATCTTTGCTGACCGTTTGTCAAATCTTAACAATGGAAAATTCTCTAAAACAATTAATTGGTTAGATTGGGGGGAAACTTATTACTATTGTGCCTACCTATATAGAGATGGAGAATATCAATATGGTGAGCCCCTCTCTTTCACGACTAAAGGATTATCAGAGTTTCCCGTCAAGATAATCAACGTCAAACTGGCTGAATGGAATAATAAGGGTGTAAATCTTGTCACAAACAATGGTGAAGTACACTATAATTACGAATACTTATTATATGTAACAGTGAATACTCCCGGTTGGGAAGGGTGTAGTAAAATTCATATGGGAGCATGGGGACTCATATTTGAAGTTGCAGATGGGTATCAGGGGTGGGGGCATGAACAAAATACTTGGTTTCCTGAGCAAGGCACAGATTGGAAATGGGTCTATAGCAACTTATCCGAAACTACGGTCAAAATTTATGCTTATTTCGAAAGATATGGTGAAATATACTATGGTGAACCGATAATATTCAATCTGTCTTGTCCTGAAACTGGCTCAGATGATTAGAGCCCCTGAGTTTATAAAGGGTAGATTACTGGACTCTACTATCTTAATCCTTTTCATCCCTGGCTTCAGTTCGTCTGGAGTCGGGGATTTTGAAGAGATCACTAGGACAGTTCCGCTGAGCACTATTTGCCTATTTCAAATCAGCTATCTTTACGAATTATGCCATAGGAAGCCTATCGACCTTAAGTGCTCACCAGAACCCCGTGATTAGTAGGATTACTTCCTTATATATAATAATGTGGAGGCCGTTGTGGCTTCCACATTATTGTATAACGGGTGGTAACAATAAACAACAAATGACCCCATAAGCATGGGAAGTTTCTGCACCTTTTTTATTGATCATTTTGCAAAACGCACTGTTTTTAGTGCGATTTTTGTGATTTTTCGCCCTCAAATTAGTGCGGTTTCGAAAAATATTTGTATCTTCACACCATAATTACGATACGTGAAACCTTCTTCTTCAATCAGATGCGGGTTGAACACGACATCACTTCCTCGCCAATCTCAGACTTCCTCATCGCTGATAAATATACCTTTGAGGTGGGGGGCAAGAAGAAAAAACAGAAGCAGATACAAGATGCGGCCCAAGGCTACGTTGTCAAAGATGACATCGAAACAGGCTATGGCAACATCATCCCTCTCTGGCAATTTGGATTGACCTATTAAACGAATGACAACTTGTCCAATTATTTGCTGGAGTGCGTTAAACTTCCGAATTCGTTTTGTTATCTCAACTATTCTGAGTATCTTTGCAGGCAAATAGTCGCAAGAGATGAAACAAGTAAGGCCCAAGAAGAACCTTGGTCAGCACTTTCTGACTGACTTGAGCATCGCCCGGCGCATAGCCGACACGGTGGATGCCTACCCTGAGATACCCGTACTGGAGGTTGGTCCGGGGATGGGCGTCATGACACAGTTCCTGGTGGAGAAGCCCAGACCGTTCAAGGTGGTGGAGATAGACCGCGAGAGTGTGGCGTACCTCAAGGCTACGTTATTTAAAGCTCCCCCCTCACCCATCATCGAGGGCGACTTCCTGCGGATGGACTTGCACGAGGTGTTTGGCGGTCGGCCGTTTGTACTGACTGGCAACTACCCGTACGACATTTCGTCGCAGATTTTCTTCAAGATGCTGGACAACAAGGACCTGATTCCTTGCTGTACGGGCATGATTCAGCATGAGGTGGCGGTTCGCATGGCCTCCGAGCCTGGCAACAAGCAGTACGGCATCCTGTCGGTTCTTATCCAGGCGTGGTATAACGTGGAGTACCTGTTCACCGTCGAACCGAGCGTCTTCAACCCGCCTCCCAAGGTGCAGAGTGCCGTGATCCGCATGACGCGCAACGACGTGACCGACTTAGGCTGCAACGAACAGCTGTTCAAACGGGTGGTAAAGACGGTGTTCAACCAGCGCCGCAAGATGCTGAGGGTCTCGTTGCGCCAAATGATAAAGGCAGACGATGGCGTGCAGAGCGAAGCAAAAGAGAAGCTCTTCCAGCATGCCTTCATGACCCTGCGACCTGAACAGTTGACGATATCCCAGTTCGCAGAGTTGACCAACCTGGTGGAGGAGGCTCTTTCCGCTCAGAACGACTAAGTGTCATTTTGCGGTGTGTTCGGCCACAATTTGGGTGTGTGCGAACACAAACAATTGATTTGCATCAAGAATAAGCCACTTTTTTACAAGAAAAGTAGTAAAAGTCATTGCCAGTTCCTGAAAACTTCCTACCTTTGCATCGTCTTCAAGAGAGAATTAGTTTTTAGGTAAGAAAGAATTAGGATAACCAAAATACAGCGGTATTAGAAAAAAGGTAAAAAGATTAATAAATAAATCGTCAATAGGACATTAGGAAACACTAAGGTAGAAAAGAAAGATTGTAGAAAGGATAACACAGACGTCGGGAGGACGTTTTTTCATAAGAATTAGGTTTTTAGTTATTGATAGTAGAAATGCAGTACACAGGTGAGTTTCCTGCGTGCTGCATTTTTTATTATCAATTCTCAATTTTCATTTTTCAATTTTCAATTTCCTAACCTCTCCCACTTGCCCCAGAACAACCTGGCGAGGAATATCAGACCACGGAATGTCAGTTCGATAGCCATTGCCATCCAAACACCCGGCAGTCCGTAAGTCGAAGCTAAAAGAGCCGCCAGCGTCAGACGCACACCCCACATGGAAAAGAGACTCATGGCGGCGGGCTTCAACGTATCGCCGGCTCCCACAAAGACGCCATTACAAACGATGGACGCCGCGAACAAAGGTTCAGCAAAGGCCTCTATGCGCAGACATTCGCTGCCGATGCGGATGATCTCGTCAACAGACGTCATCACGCTCATCAGTTCAGGGGCAAAGACATACATCAGTACACCCATCAGCGTCATAACTCCCATGCCCAGGCCTACTGACATATGGGCAAACTGCCGTGTCAGCATCCGCTTGCCAGCGCCGAAGCTCTGTCCCACCAAGGTCGTGGCAGCCTCGGCAATACCAAATCCTGGCATATAGCAGAGGCTCTCCACGGTGATGCCTAACGAGTGGGCGGCAATAGCCACCGTCCCCAATGGTGCCACAATCATGGTGCTGACCACCTGGGCGCCACCCATCAACGTATGCTGCAGTCCCATCGGCGCACCAATCTTGAACGCCGTGCTCACAATGTCGGCCTTGGGTTTGAACTTATCCCAAGAGAGCGGGAGGCTCTTTCCCCTCTCCTCGCCCTGCTCCTCTATCCTAAAGATGCCCAGCATCTCGGAGCGCCAAAGCAGGAAGTAGAGCATAAGACCTGCCGTTATCAGCTCAGCCAAGCCCGTTCCCATGGCAGCACCCTTGACACCCAAGTCGAGAACATAGATAAAGAAGTAGTTGAAGACGACATCCATCAGACACATCAGGATGTTCATGATAGAGGGAATCTTCATGTTGCCCGAACACTTCAGCATCGAACCAGCCAAACCCTCCATCTGGAAGAAGATGCCGCAGACGCCGATGATGGCGAAATAGAGCGAGGCATCGTGGCAGATATCCTCTGCGCCGCCCATCCAATGGGGCAGCGGACCGCTGATGATGATACCCGTCAGCGACATGAAGAGGCTCCACAACAGACAGCACACTAACGACTGGCGCAGTACACGACGGGCACGCTTCATGTCGTTAGCACCAATGGCGTGGGCCACCTGTACAGAGAAGCCCATGTTTGCCGCAGACGCCAGACCGCCCATCAGCCACCCTGTGGTCTCAACCACGCCGATAGCTGCCGTAGCCCTCGCCCCCAAATGTCCCACCATAGAGGCGTCGATGAAGAACATCACCGTCGCCGAGATCTGTGCCAGGATAGAGGGAACACTCAGGCTGACTATCAGCCTGAGTTTCTCGCCCTGCGTCATCTCGCGACCTTCGCGGATGTAGGCTAAGAGGTCTGCTTTCTCTTTTTTTGTGGTCACGTCGGGGTTGTTATGACTTTTTTTTCGTTATAACGTTATTACGATATTACGATATAACGATATTTCTTCACTCCGCCTCTAACAGCAACACGCGGCTGGACCAGTCGGTCTTCTTGCCCCAATCCACATCGTTGCGATAAGGCATTTCCAAACCGTGGTTCATGAGGTAGGCACCGCTGAACGACTTACCCTCACAATCGAGAGGCTTCAGGTCGATGCGGTTCAGCTCGCGTACCTTATAATATTTATTAGCATCCAGTCCAGCCATCTTCACTCGAGGCAGGTGCTCGTTCTGCATCGACTCCGTCTTCCACCAGTACCACACGGCCTTGTCTTTCTGGTCGGTGACATACATCATCGACGCCAGACCCTTCTTGTCGTATGGCGACACCAGACGGTAGATGTTGCCGAACTGCACGATGGGACGTATCTCTTTATACTCGCCAATAGCCTTGCGGCAGAGCGCCTTCTCCTCGTCAGTCATGTTCTTCGGCTGAATCTCCATGCCCAAGCGGCCACTCATGGCCACGTCGATGCGGTATTTCAGCGACGTCGTGCGGAAGACAGTATGGTTTGGCGTTGCCGAGATGTGGCTGGCCATGGCGATGGCTGGGAAGAAGTATGAGGTACCCCATTGCATATAGATGCGCTGCAGGGCGTCGGTATTGTCACTCACCCAGAACTCGTCGAACCAAGGCAGCACGCCCCAGTTGGCACGTCCGCCACCAGAGGCACAAGCCTGAATGGTGACATCGGGGAACTTCTGACGGATGCGCTGGCAGACCTTCTCGAAGCCGCGGTGATACTCAATGTTCAGATGGCTCTGGTCCGTCATGGTGAGATACTGCGAACCGTGGTTCATGATGGGCATATTGGCATCCCACTTGATATAGTCTATCTCCGGGTACTTCGTCATAAGGTTATCGACGATGCTGAAAACAAAGTCCTGCACCTTGGGATTGCTGAGGTCGAGCACCACCTGCGTGCCGCCACGGCCCAAGACGGGCTCACGCTTGGGAGCCTTGACAATCCAGTCGGGATGCGCCTCATACAGTTCGCTGGTGGTATTGGCCATCTCCGGCTCTATCCAGATGCCGAACTTCACACCGTTTTTCCTGGCGTCGCGCAACAGACCCTCAATGCCGTCGGGCAGTTTGTTCTTGTCCACCACCCAGTCGCCCAACGAGGAGTTATCGACCTTACGCGGATATTTGTCGCCAAACCAGCCGTCGTCCATCACGAACAACTCGCCTCCCATCGAGGCAATGTCGTGCATCATCTGATCCATGCCCTGCTGGTTGATGTCGAAATAGACACCCTCCCACGAGTTCAGCAGAATCTTGCGCTCCTTGTTGCCGTGAGCCAATTTGTACTTACGACCCCATTTGTGGAAGTTGCGCGACACGCCGCTCAGTCCCTCCTGCGAAAAGGACAGCGCCAGGGCGGGTGTCTGGAAGGTCTCGCCCTTCTTCAGATGGTATTCGGAATTGTCTTCGTTGATGCCGGCAAAGAAATAGTGATACTCCGTGTCGTCGGTGGTCACCTTCAGGCGGTAGTTTCCACTGTAGCACAAGGCGGCACCGATGACCTGCCCCTGGTTCTCCTGGCCCTTGCCGTCGAGCGAGAACATCACCTCGGCATGGTCGGTGTGCGAGTTGCGCGTTCCATCTTTATTGACGATGACCTTCTGACCAGGCGTCAGCGGCTCTTCCACCAAGCGAGACTCGTTGGCCCACGAACCATAGAAGTGGCTGAGCCATATGTCGCCGCGACGAATGGGCAGCATGGCCGAAGCAAAAGTGGTCAGCGTGACAGTCTGCTTCTCGCCGTTCTTGATCTCCGTCCACGCCTCGATGACGTCTTCGTCAACGTAGGCTTTGTAGTTCAGAGTGACAGTGACGGGATAGACGGGGTCTTTCAGCGTGATGCGAGTAACCATCGTCTCTGCTGAAGCAGCGTGTAACGTAGCGACGCCTTCGTCCACTACCCTGCCCTGCTCATAACCCTCGCAGACCAAGGCCGTCGACAGGTTGCCGTCAGCATGGCGCATGGCTAAGGCAGCCTCGGCAGGCGCGTTCAAGCCGTAAGCTGGATAAGCCTCCATCCGTCCGTCGCGCGGCAGTTGCAGATGTGCCAGTTCCTGGGCGCTCAACTTGGCACCATAATAGACATACTTGGGCTGCTTTCCCTTCTCCACTTCAAGCACAAGGCTCGTATTCCTGGTCTCGACGACCACCTGCTCTGCCCGCACCACATTCATGGTCAGACATAGCATCATTGCAAGAGCAAAAAGTTTCTTCATTGCGTTATTGATAGTTAGTCTTTACTTTGTCACGGTCTTTCGTGTCGGCAAAGATACATCTTTTTCCCGAATAATCCTAATTATTCATAATTAGTTATTCATTATTCACAAATATTTCCTATCTTTGTACTCGCTTATGAAGATAGGAAATATTTTTATCAAGATACTGATGCCGCTGGTGCTGGGTGGCGCGATACTCTATTGGATGTATCGCGGCGAGGACTGGCAGACCATCCTGCACGTCATGACCGACGAAATGGACTGGACGTGGATGCTGCTCTCCTTCCCCTTCGGCGTCCTGGCACAGATGTTCAGAGGCTGGCGCTGGCGACAGACGCTGGAGCCTGTCGGCGAACATCCAAGGGCATCGGTCAGCATCCACAGCATCTTTCTAAGCTATGCCGCCTCGTTGGTTGTACCACGAGTGGGCGAGTTTACCCGCTGCGGCGTACTTAGCCGCTACGACGGCGTATCGTTTCCAAAAGCCTTAGGCACGGTAGTGACTGAACGTGCCATCGACTCGCTGCTGGTCATGGGCATCACCGCCGTCGTCCTGCTCTTGGAAATGAGCACTTTCGGCATGTTCTTCCGCAAGACGGGCACCAACCTGCACAGCATCCTGCACGGTTTCTCCCTGACGGGCTACTTAGTGGTGGCTGTCTGCGTCGTGGCCATCCTCATCCTGTTGCACTTCCTGCTGAACAAGCTTTCTATATATAATAAGGTACGCGCAACACTCAGCGGCATCTGGCAAGGCGTCGTCTCGCTGAAAGACGTCCGCAACATCCCACTGTTTACGTTCTTCACACTTGGCATCTGGGTGAGCTACTTTCTGCACTACTATCTCACCTTCTTCTGCTTCGACTTCACGGCCGACCTAGACTTCGGCTGTGCCTTGGTGACGTTTATCGTAGGCTCGATAGCCGTCATCGTACCGACCCCCAATGGTGCCGGACCTTGGCACTTCGCCGTCAAGACCATGCTCATCCTCTATGGCGTGGCCGACGAGAAGGCGCTCTACTTCGTGCTCATCGTCCACACCGTCCAGACGCTGCTGGTCGTAGCCCTCGGCATCTATGCCTGGCTGGCCATCAACTTCACGAAACGAAACGTATAACCCTTAAAACTATAAACATTATGAGCGAAATCAAGAATCTGAAACCAGAATGTATCTGGCGTAATTTCTACAGTCTGACACAAGTGCCGCGTCCGAGCGGACATTTAGAGAAAGTACAGCAATTCCTGCTCGACTTCGGCAAACAGGCCGGCGTGGAGGCCTTCAAGGATCCCGCAGGCAATATCGTGTTCCGCAAGGCCGCCACACCGGGTATGGAGAATCGCAAAGGCATCATCCTGCAGGCCCACATGGACATGGTGCCACAGAAGACGCCAGAGTCCACACATAACTTCGAGACTGACCCCATCGAACCGTGGATTGACGGCGAGTGGGTAAAGGCCAAGGGCACCACTTTAGGAGCCGACAACGGTCTGGGCGTAGCAGCCATCATGGCCATCATGGAGGACAAGACGCTGAAGCACGGTCCCATCGACGCCCTCATCACCCGCGACGAGGAGACCGGCATGTACGGTGCCAACGAACTGCCTGAGGGCGAGTTGCAGGGCGACATCCTCATGAACCTCGACTCCGAGCATTGGGGTAAGTTTGTCATTGGCTCTGCCGGTGGTATCGACGTGACTGCCACCCTGGACTATCAGGAGGTGGATACGGATGCCGAGGATGCTGCCGTCTGCGTTACGGTGAAGAACCTGCGCGGCGGACACTCAGGACTGGAGATCAACGAGGGCCGAGGCAATGCCAACAAACTGCTGGTACAAATCGTACGCGAGGCTATCGCTGAGACTGAGGCCCGTCTGGCCAGTTGGAACGGCGGCAACATGCGCAACGCCATCCCCTTCAAGGCCGAGGCCGTGCTGACGCTGCCCAAGGAGAACATCGCAGCTTTGAAGGAAATCGCTACTGACTGGCAGGACACCTTCAACGACGAGTTCAAGCTCATCGAGCCGCAGGGCATCGAAGTCATCGTCGAGGAAGTGGAAGCTCCGAAGAAGGAAGTGCCCGTCGAGATTCAGGACAACCTCGTCGATGCCATCTTCGCTTGTCACGACGGCGTCATCCGCTTCATCCCCGCCTACCCCAGCGTGGTAGAAACCTCCAGCAACCTGGCCATCATCAACATCGGCGAGGGCAAGGCCATTATCAAGATTCTGGCACGCTCCAGCCGCGAGGACATGAAGGAATACGTAGCCACCATGTTGGAGAGCTGTTTCTCGATGGCTGGCATGAAGGTAGAGACCTCTGGTTCGTATGGCGGCTGGGATCCCAACCCCGACTCAGAAATCCTACACCTCTTATTAAAAGAGTATAAGGAGTTGTTCGGCAAGGACGGCATCATCCAGGTGGACCATGCTGGACTGGAGTGCTCGGTCATCCTGGGCAAGTATCCTTGGCTCGACGTCGTCAGCCTTGGTCCTACGATGAAGTCGCCCCATACCACCTCCGAGCGCGCCCTCATCGAGACCGTCGCACCCTTCTGGGAACTGCTGAAGAAGACTCTCGAGGACGTCCCTGAGAAGTAAAGTATTAAGAAACGAATTATCCTAATTGGTCTAAATTTATCCATAATTTGGGTTAATTAGGATAATTCGTTTCTAAAAAATCTCCTTTTACTTTTTTTCTTTTATTTTTTTTATTAACTTTGCAGCGAAATTTAAACAACAATCATTAATTAATTCAGAAATTATGGACGATTACCCGGCGGATAGTAACAAACGTTAGGCCGGAGGATAGCAGGCAAGACCGCTAATCCTCTTGCCGCATTGAAAATGTAAAAAGGTAAAAAGGTGTTCAAACCTTTGAACTTTTCAACTTTTAAAAACGGATTAGCAACAATGAAGACTTACTGGAACACCCAAGGAGGGTTGAGCCAACTCGAGGAGTGGCAGCCCAATTGCTGGATACAGGTGACGTGTCCGACAGAAGAAGACCAGCAGATGCTGGAGGAGAAGTTTGAGATTCCCGACTACTTCCTCTCCGACATCAGCGATACCGACGAGCGTGCCCGTTACGAATACGACGACGGCTGGATGCTCATCATCCTGCGTATACCCTACGTCAAGGAAGTCCGTTCGCGGACGCCCTATACTACAGTGCCGTTAGGCATCATCCACAAGCGTGACGTCACCATCACGGTGTGCTACTACGAGACAAATATGATGATTGACTTCGTCTCGTTCCAGCAGAAGCGCGCCGAGGGATTCACCGACTATGTGGACATGATATTCCGACTGTTCCTCTCGTCGGCGGTATGGTACCTGAAGCGCCTGAAGCAGATTTCGATGCTCATCGAGAAGTCCAAGCGCAACCTGGACCGCGGCGTGAACAACGAGAGCCTCATCGGACTCTCACGTCTGCAGGACTCGCTGACCTACTTCAACACGTCTATCCGCGGCAACGAGGTGCTGCTGTCGAAGCTGAAGTTCAAGCTGCAGATTGACGAACTGGACGCCGACCTCATCGAGGACGTGAACATTGAGATGACCCAGGCCCGCGAGACGACGAACATCTACTCGAACATCCTTGAATCGACGATGGACACCTACCAGTCGATTATCAACAACAACATGAACACCACGATGCGTACGCTGACATCGGTGACCATCATCCTCATGTTGCCCACGCTGGTGGCATCCTTTTTCGGCATGAATCTGGTGAACGGCATGGAGTCGAACCCCGTGGGATTTATCGTCGCCATCATACTATCCATTGTCATTTCAGTCAGCGCATGGTTTATTTTCAAACAGAAAAGACTCATTTAATAAACTTTTCGGAAAAAAATTAGGCTGTTTCGGAAATTATTCGTACTTTTGCCGCATGGCTCGTGTGGCTCCCGACAATCGGAGCCCTAGCCCATGTGTGAACTAACCCATATCATTAACTAAAAAATTAGATGATGGACTCTCAAGAACAGGTTCTGGAACAAGAGCAGAACGTAGTAGAAAATGTAGTGGAAACCGCAGCCGAAACCGCTGAGGCAGTAGCAGAAGCCGTTGAAGCACCAGCCGAAACCGCTGAGGCAGTAGCCGAAGTGGCTGAAGCAGTCGCAGAAGTCGCTGAAGCACCAGCCGAAGAGGCTCCCGAGCGCAAGCAGTACCAGTCAAAGAAAGAAGTGCTTGAACGTGTGCGTGAAATAGCCCACGGCGACGAAGCACCACAGAAGGAAGAGGTAGACTACCTGAAGACAGCCTTCTACAAGTTTCATATTGCTGAGCGCGAAGCCAGGCTGAAAGCTTATATCGACGGCGGCGGCGACCCGGAACAGTATCAGATAACGCCCGACGAGCTTGAGGAAGCCTTCAAGGCCGAGATGGGCATTATCAAGGAAAAGCGTCAGAAACTGTTCAAGGAGCAGGAGCAGGAGAAGCAGGACAACCTGCAGAAGAAGCTCAACATCATCGAGAAAATCAAGGGCATGATTACCTCACCTGAGGAGGCCAACAAGACTTTCAAGGAGTTCAAGGCCCTGCAGGATGAGTGGCGTGAGATCAAGAACGTCCCCGCCGAGCGTGCCAACGAGCTGTGGCGCAACTACCAGCTCTATGTCGAACAGTTCTACGACCTGCTGAAACTGAACAGCGAGGCTCGTGAATACGACTTCAAGAAGAACCTCGAGCTGAAGACGAAGCTCTGCGAGGCCGCTGAGAAACTGGCCGACGAACCCGATGTCATCAGCGCCTTCCACCAGTTGCAGAAGCTGCATCAGGAGTATCGCGAGATTGGTCCCGTCAGCAAGGACCTGCGCGAGGAAATATGGAACCGCTTCAAAGCCGCCTCTACCGTCATCAACAAGCGTCACCAGTCACACTTCGACGGTGTCCGCGCCAAGGAAGAAGAGAATCTGGAGCGCAAGACCGCCCTCTGCGAGAAGGTGGAGGCCATTGCTGCCGAGGAGAACAAGGGCAGCGGCGACTGGGAGCGTCACACCAAGCAGATTATCGAGTTGCAGTCCGAATGGAAGACTATCGGCTTCGCTCCGCAGAAAATGAACGTCAAGATCTTCGAGCGCTTCCGTGCCGCTTGTGACGACTTCTTCGGACGTAAGGCAGAATATTTCCGTACGCTTAAAGACAGCTTCAAGGAGAACGCCGAGAAGAAGCGCGCCCTCATCGAGAAAGCCAAGGCCCTGCAAGACTCTACCGACTGGAAGTCGACCAGCGACAAGCTCATCAACCTGCAGAAGGAGTGGAAGACCATCGGCATGGTACCCAAGAAGTTGGGCGACCAGCTGTGGGAAGAGTTCCTCGCCACCTGCAACAAGTTCTTTGAGGCCCGTAATGCCGCCGGTGCCGGCCAGCGTGGCGAAGAGCGCGACAATCTGGAGAAGAAGCGCGACGTCATTGCCCGTCTGAAGGCTGCTGCTGAAGAGGCTGGCGAGGATTTGCAGAAAAACGTCCAGAAGCTGGTGGAGGAATACCAGAGCATCGGCCACGTACCCTTCAAGGAGAAGGACAAGCTCTATGCTGAATACCACGCCGTGCTCGACAAGCTCTACAAAGACCTGAACATCAGCGTTGCCAAGCGCCGTCTCTCAAAGTTCAAGGACAACCTCAAGCAGGTGGCCGAGCGTGGCGAGAATGCCCTCGACAACGAGCGCTCCCGCTTGATGCGCCAGTACGAACAGCTGAAGCAGGAGGTTCAGACCTACGAGAACAATCTCGGCTTCCTGAATGCCTCATCCAAGAAGGGCAACTCGCTCATCGACGAGATGAACCGCAAGGTGCAGAAGCTCAAGGACGAAGTCCAGCTGGTTCGCGACAAGATCAAGGCTATCGACGCCGAGAACGCCACCAAGGAATAAGTCAACAAGGCATAAGACCACAAGAAAAAAGGCTTCCGTTTTGGAAGCCCTTTTTCTTTTTATGAGGTGACAAAGTGTCGGTTCTCGCAGTTATGAGGTGACAAAGATGCCGGTCCTCGCGGACCGGCACCCTTGTTTATTCAGATACGGAAGTTTCGCCCGTCACCACACATCCCCAGGCTGCCGTAACCGTGCCATCCACTTCGGAGCCATCGGTCTTAGTCAGCTTGACACTCTTCAATCTGGCCGTCTGCGCACCAGCATTCGTCTGGAGGGTAATACGCTGGAAAGTCGAACCCAGTGTTCCAGCATCGAAGGTGGCAGTTGTCGTTGCCGAAGTTGCCGACAGGGGAACATACTGCTCCTTATAAGAGTTCTCGGTATCAGGAATCTTGTCGCCGTAGATCTTTATCTGCAACTTGTCGCCATAGACCTTGTCCATCTCCACGGTGATGCTCTTAAAGTCGCTCACCTTGAATTTGCTATCATTCCAGTCGCCATAGAGGAACATCTCCGACCAGTCATCATTATAGTTCACCACGTACTCGAATGAGGCTACGGGATACTTGCCTGAGTAGCTGTCGCCGTGGTAGGCTTTCACGATGCGCTCTGCCAAGTCGGGCTGGTTAAAGGCCGGTATGCTACGGTAGGCACCGTCAGAGAGGCCCATCCAGTAGAAGGTGGCGATGTCAAGCTCTTTGGCCTTCTTCACCCAGTAGTCTACAAAACTGAAGAAATCACTCTTGCGAACATCATAGTCAGTCTTGCCCGCTCCGCTATCCACGTTGCTGGTTCCCCACTCGCCGATGATGACGGGCACCTTCAGCCTGGTGATGAGCTTATCCTTAATATTATTAAAGAGCCAGTCAATGTAGGTAATCTCTTTGCTAAAACCATTTGAGATGTTAGGATAACCGTGTACTTCAACAATCAGATGGTTCGACGCCTTGTCTGAAGGCAACTTAAATTGTTCCACGGGGAGATTAGCATTCGCCGTCCAGTTGCCGCCAGCAGAAGCAGCATAGGTGTTGACAATCAGGTTACGGATGGAATTGTTACCGCCAGTTCTGCGGACGGCAGTCACAAAGCTCTGCGCATAGTTGTTGAGAGCCTCCAACGACTTCTTGGCATAGTCGGCATCAAAAGTACCCACCGAGGTCGGATAGTTCCAGCAGTTCTTGGCATCGAGCATCTCGTTGTAAGCTTCGAACAGCAGGTGCTCGTCGTAGTCCTTGAAGGTCTCGGCTATCTGCTTCCAGATATATTCAAACTTGCTCTTGTTCTGCGCATAGTTGTTTTCGTCAGCCTTAATCCACGACTTAAACGAACCGCCATCGGCACCCGTATCGTGGTGTAAGTTGAGAATGCAGTACATGCCCTCACCAATGACATAGTCCACTACCTCTTTCACACGATTCATCCAGGCGTCTTTAATCTTGCCCTCCGAGTCTATCTCCTGATACCACGTCACCGGCACACGGATGGCACCGAAGCCAGCCTCCTTCATCATCTTGATGAGTTCACGTTTCGTCACGGGTTGACCCCAGCAGGTCTCATGCTCGGCCGTCGTAGTCCACTTCTTCGAGGCATCGTTGGCATCAAGGGTATTACCCAAGTTCCAGCCCACTCCCATCTTCTTGACCGCTGTTGTGGCTGCCTCAAACGTATCTTCTATCACCTCAGATTGCATTTCTGTGGTGAAAGTCAGCTTAAAGGCATCTGCTTTCGCACCCGGCACCGTAACAAATCCCTCAGGAATGTTAATGGTCACCACGGTTTCATAATTGTAGCATTCTAAAAGAATGTCAACCACCTTACCACTTACCGAGGCACTCTTCTTGACAGTCGCGCCATAAACAGTTATCGTCTTACTGTTGTCAAGACTCACCTCCTGGTCATAGGTAATCTGGACATTAACGGAGCCTATTGGAATATCCGTTGCATTGTTACTTGGTGACGTAGAGACCACCTTGGGTGCCTTAGCAGCTGGTGCAGGCTCTGAATCGTCACTACTGCTACAACTGAGCAACGAAAATGATAGCATGATGACTGAAACCATCGTCATCAAAACAGCAAAATACTTTTTTAAATTCATAACTTTACATTTAATATTGTTTTAGTTCGGCTACAAATTTACACATATTTTTTGAGATTCCAAACCTTTCGCCATAAAAAAGTGAATAAATTCCTCCGAAAAGTTACGAAAAATTATTTAGGGCTTACCGTAGTCGAGTTCACGGCGCAAGTAGTGGTAGTTGTTCAGCGAGCCGCGAAGGTAGAGTTCCGTGTCGAGGTTGTTGAGCAGGTTGTAGTACTCTGAGTCATAGACGGTGCCCAATGCCTCGTTCACAGTCATGCCCTCATCCTCCATGAGGTAGAAGGCCAGGTCGGCGATGATGCAGTCGATGAGAAACTTCTGTTCTTTGGTTTCGGGTTCGCGCATAGTGGTGTCGTTTTTTATAGGGTGATGACTTCCACCTTCTTAAGCAGGCTGACGGCCCGCTCGGTAGCGAAGAAGTGCTGGCTGTTGTCCTTCGGGAAGGTGATTTTACTGGCCAGCTGTCGCAGGGTGATATAGCCCTGCTCGAAGAGGCGGAACTGCATAGCCATGCTGTCATCGGCCACGGGACCTATCACGATGTCGTAGTCATGTGTAAAGCCGGTGCGGCTGGCGTGGCGGTTGTCGTTGACGAACTTCGCCCACGCCTCGGTGGGTTTGTCAAACACTTTTATGCGCAACTTCTGCCGCCGTGCCTCCTCCTCGTCGAACTCATAGACGGTCACCGTGGGTATCTTACCCTGCGAGCGGCTACACTTCGAGAGTGCCATGCGCTCGGCTTGATGGCGCAGGTGGGTGAGGTAGAAGCCCTGTCCGAAGTCCTTGTCGGGCAGTCCGAGCGAGAGGTCTATCTCGCCTATCTCCTGGTTGGAACCGTGATAGAGTCTCGTCATGCTGCGTGTCCTCCGTTACGCTTGCTGATGATGTCGAGTGATTCCAGCGTGTCAGAGGGCGACAGCGTGTGCTCCACGTCGTAGAACTCATCGAGATAGTCCATCGCTTTGTGACGGCGCAGATAGCTGTGTGCCTGACGCGGCGTCAGGTGGTGGGCTTCGCCGAAGTCGCGGACTATCATCACCGTGTAGGCGATGCGGTTTTTCGCTTCTCGTTTCTCTTCTGTAGCCATAATTCTCGTTTTATTGAGTTTCGGTTGCAAAGATAGTGCAAATTGAGCGAAATGCAAAATAAATCGCGTTTTATTTTCATTTCCAAGATGCAGCCTATCTTCGAGCGAAGCTCAAAGATACGAACTTTCATTGAAAAAAAACCGAAAGCACAAAACTTTCGACTTTTTTAATTTGTAAGAACAAAGATATATTTTGTTGCATTCCGCAAGTTCGTGAGGATTCCATCATTCAGATGGGTTGAATCCTAATTTCACAATCTTCCCGCCTACTTTTATGATATATACATTTTGTCTGTTCAGTGGGATCTCAACGTTCTTACTTTCCACCTTAACAGAATGTTGCAGCAGTCCATCAAGAGTATAGATGCATATTACATCACCCACATTGGCATCAATTACCTTAATGCCGTAGGATGTTCTTTGCACTTTCACTTGTGAATTGTCCATTTCGTTAATACCAGAACTATTACCTATTGTAATCGTTTTGCGAACTCTCGTTGAGGAATAATAGTTCTTATTGCCGTTTTGTACTGCAACTATCTGGAACGTTCCTTCACCCTTACAGTCCAAATAAGTCTTATTGCCTGCTGTATAGATTTCAGCAATATTCGTCTGATCCATTGTATAGGTAATAGGCAATCCAGAAGACGCCTCAGCTTTCAGTTCAACTTGATCATCAACGGACAGAGCACTCAAATCCTGTTCCCAAGAGATTGTCTGTTCAGCTTTATTGATGGTAAGAATACCAGACGTGTAGGTGAAAGTATAGTTGTCTGCACTTCCGCCTGTTACGTTTATTGGATATGTGCCTACATCTGAAGTCTTTGTAGCTGTGGTTTTTGCTTCTGGCTTTGAAATCAACACCTTATCATCATCGTCACCAACGAATCCGTCATACTTCACTTCAAACACAGGATTCTCTACATTATACGGCCGCTCATAGTTATCAACAGATGCCATTAGTGTTCGTGGCGTTATCGTGAGTGTCGCATTGACGAAAGAAATGGAGTAGTTGGGACTGGAAGTTTCGCCAACCTTTATCTCATAGGTACCAACGCTACTTGTACGAGTTGCTGTCGTAGAGAGTTTTGGTGCAGTGACAAGTACGCTCTCATTTTCACCATTTACGAATCCATTGCATGTATAACTAAATGTTGGATTATCACTATAATATTGCCGAGCTGCATTATTCGCTTTTATTGTCAATGGTGCAGGAGTTATGTTGAGTATACCAGCAGTTATTTCTCCCAAATCATAGTTTACAGGAACGCCATTCACAGCCTTTACAGTATAAGTACCGACTCCAGATGCTTGAGTGGCATCTGTCTGGAATGTTGGACTCGTAGTCCATGCTGGAGTTGACTCATTATTCTTCAAACCATAATAATCTATAGTGAATGCCGGATTCTGTGAACCATAAACTTTGGTGGCATCATTTACTTTAGCCGATAGCGGAGCCTTTGTCACAGTCAATACACCTGGCTCATAAACGAATTCGTAGTTTTTAGCACTGCCGCCACTAATAGCTATAGGATACTCACCCACTTTACTTGTCTTGGTCGCAGTCGTGCTAACAGTTGGAACCGAAGTGATTACACTTTCATTCTCGCCATTAACGAAACCAGAATACGATATATTGAACTGTGGATTTTCTTCACCATATTCTCGACTTGTATTTGTTACCTTTGCAGTCAATTTGGCCGGCTTGACGGTATAGCGATACACAACATTAGCAGTAAACGACTCGTCACCTTTGGTAAAAGTAACGGGAATCCATTCTTTATGATTGCCCACTTCACCATTGAGTGCTGAAAGTGACAGAGAAGCAGTATATCCTTCAACATTATTTGTCCATATCGTATTTGGGGCATGCCCTGTATACTCAAATTCAGTTTGATTGAAAGTAATCATTTCTATCACATGCGCATCATTTATTGAAAAAGATGGTGAAGAATAAGATTGCTTGTCTGGAACATATGTCATAGTTGTGGCAGTCCAATTTAACGGTGCTTTTAAGGGCAAATAAATCAACTCCCGAAGAAGATAACAATTATCAAATGTAGAATGATATGTGTCCATAAATGTATTGACAGATGAAGGTATGATTATTGATGTAAGTTTTGTACATCCTTCAAAAGCATAAAATCCTATTTTTATAATGGTTTCTGGCATAACAATTTTCTCTGCTGTACTTCCATTACCATAACCACCAGGAACAGAAAATGCACGGTCTGATATCTCTGTTACAGAATACGAATAGCCATTATAGTATATAGAACTTGGTATTATATACTCTGATTTCATGTATAAGCTTTTATGGCCATCATCGTTGCGGGCAACTGATGCATTCGCGCCAGAAAGATCGTAATACAAATCACCTATCTGAACTTTTGTTTGTGCCAAACTATTGTTTTGAAAACTTATTGCTGCCATAAACAGCAAAAGCATTATTATCCGTTTCATACAATACCTCATTTTAGTTCAACATGATTAATATCTTGTAAATAAATACTATTATTATCAATCGTCAAGAAACCAACACATAAATGAGGAGGATTGGCTGCTGCCAAAAGATTCTGAACACATACGTCTTTGTATTTTCCGTTATTCATGACAATTCTAACAAATCGTCCTTTGGTTAATTCTGCGATTTGCTCATTTGGCAAATTCCATAATTCATGTTTTGTGATGATGTTATTCATATTCAAGCATACTTTTTATCTTTTCGACAATATCGTTGGGGCACTCAGATTTGCATTGTGCCATTATTTTTTCCTTATCAAAATCAGAAATACTAGCAGGAGACACGTAACTCTCAATATTATAATCTTTCATCGTATGATCATAATGATGAAGAATTGTCCCATCTTCATAAAAGTAGTAATCATTGTCATAGGTTCCTTTCTTCATGGAAAGGTAGGCCCAAATATGTTTCTTGTTCTCTTCCATAATATATGTTTTAGCCGTTATTTCTATTTTCCTCCATTATTAGTTCCTCCAAAATATCTATACATTGACCTATGTCATCGGCATGCTGAAAGTTTAGAGAATTAGCACCAACTTTATTGTCGAATATTTCCTTTATCTCAAAAGGAATAAATGCAGAATAGGAACTTATGTCATTTCTTGCATCTCGAATAGCTTTATCACGTCTTCTTTTATCTCTCGTATTTTTAGCCATTAGATATTTTGTGTTCAATTCTTCTAACCTGTTGTAGACAGTCGTCAATTGTTCCAATCTTGTCATATCTTTAAATATAATAAACACCCTGTGATACCCGATTGGGGGGTGATTGTTAATCCTGGTTTAACTACACAACGAAAAACGTGGGTATCCACCTTCTGCTCGTCTGCTAGTTAGGCCTACCACAGCCCTGCAAGTCGGCGAACAGTGTGATACCCACGAACGATTGCTGATATCCGTAAGTGTGCTGTGAAGGCATGGATAGCCTTCAAGCACACAACGGGATACGTGTTCAGCATTCCCGTGGCATCAAACTCCTCTTTGCCTATGACTTGCAATTGATTGTGGTAGTTCAACTAGCCAATCGACAAAGCATCGTGTGACGCTTTTCCATTATGTGGTGTCCAGCCCTATTGCTCCACCCACCTCAATGGGCATCATTGTCAACGGACTGTAGACAGGGGCAAATGTACAAAGAAATTTCTAATTCTCCAAACAAAACTTCGGAAAAGTAAAGAAAAGGCGCTTGATAGTTACGAAGAAACGTTTAGAACGCCAAAGGAAAACGGAAATAAATGAAGATTTCGGCCGAAAGATTTGGAATAATCACAAAAAGTATCTAACTTTTGCGGATCCATTACCTTGCTCTTACCTTAATTAATATGTTAGGATATTATTTCAATATGGTCAATGCCCATTCTGGGATATCGTCGGTATAGAGCTTGAAGGGCCGGCAATCACGATGAGTACGGCTCGGTGTGCAGTCTGGCTCATGGCTATTTGATGTTTGCGGCAGCCTGCCTCAGTTCTTCGAAGAAACGTTCTGTTGCTTTACGGTTCGATTCGCGTGCATCCTCGGCAGCCTCGCGCATCAACTGTGAAAGAATCTCGTCGGTAGGTTCCTCCATGCTGGTCAGTTTGTAAGTGTCGATGCTCATGTCTGTTGTTTTGATGAATATCTGTAGTTGTCTGCCTGCAAAGATACAACTATTTT
>JAEEGJ010012521.1_pt1 | contig 20964 bp, 22 predicted proteins | sample 8958761 | NCBI WGS metagenome assembly JAEEGJ01 (sample SAMN16246546, study PRJNA631951) | gut metagenome | biome: gut microbiome; feature: rumen; material: RS-attached | host: Bos | place: Iran: Karaj | collected 2018-10
TCCAATTGTGAGGGGATACCGCTCACATCCGTCTGGCCGTAATGGTAAGGGAACAGCACTTTCGGCTTGACTATCCGTGCTGCGTTGATGAGTTGTTCAGGGGTCATGGTATAAGGCTGGTTGCAAGGCATGAAAGCGACGTCGATGTCTTTGATCTCAGCCATTTCAGGGATGTCCTCGGTGTCGGCGGCGATGTAGATTCTCAGGCCATCGAGAGTGAGGATGAAGCCGTCGTCCCTTCCCTTGGGGTGGAATTGCAGATGTCCTTCTGTGGTGTTATAGGCGGGAACGGCCTCAACGGTGAAGTCGTCGGCAATTTGGAGTGTGTCGCCGTTGGCCATCATGGTACCGTAGCCAAGCATTTCGGCGCAGCGTTGGTTCGTAATCAGCTGGGTGTTGTCGCCCGTCAGCTGGTTGATGGCCGTAGTGTCAAAATGGTCGTGATGTTCATGGGTAATGAAGATGTAGTCCGCTTTGGGCATGGCGGCGTAGTTGATGGTTTTCTCCCCCAACTTCGCCACGGGGTCAATCTGGATTTCCTTCCCGTCGTATTCGATTCGGATGCTGGCGTGAACCAAGGCGTGGAACTTAATCGTCTTACCGCTCTTGGTAGTGAAGGTGTCGACTTCGTAAGCTTCTTGGGTCATCTCTACTGGCATCCCCGCGTTTTTCCAAGCCGTGATGCCCCCCAAAAGATTCACAACCTTGAAGCCTTCCTTGGCAAGCATCGTGGCGGCGTTGGCTGAGCGTTTTCCGCCTCTGCAATACACGGCGATGGTCTTGTCGGCAGGCAGGGACGATTTTGCTTTTTCGACAAAGCCTTCCTCTTTGACATCGATGTTGAGGGCATTCGCGAGGTGGCCTTCGCCAAACTCCTCGGCGGTTCTCACATCGAGCAAAACAACATCGGGATCCGTGATGCGTGCGGCAAAAGCGTTGACATCCATGTTTTCATAATCTTGTTGGCCACAGGCGGTGGCCAATCCCAAAAGGGCGAGTAAGTTGGTGAGCATTTTCTTCATAGTGTTTGTATTTGAATGTGGCAAAAATACATATTTTCCGAATAACAGCAGAGGCTGGTTTTAGAAAACACGAATTACCATGAATTTGCCACGAATTTTTCAAAAATTACTTCTTTTTTGTCTTCCTTCCGTTCCTTTTCCGCCAGCTCCATCACCAGCCAGATGCTTTCATAGCGACGGGCAAGTTTCTCCTCTGAGGCAGGCAGTGTCCTGATGCTTTGGCAATGGGGACACCTTGACGGAAACGAGGCCGAATAAGGGTGAGGCCTTATGTCGATGGTGGAGAATGTGGCTCCACACTGGGTGCATTTGAACTCCTGCTGACCTTTGTCGACGAGGCTGTCGTTAGAGCCCCAGTTGATGCTGAGATGCGAAATGAACGTTGCCGTCTCCTCCATATCCCAAAGCCGTTGGTAAAAAGCCTTGTCGGATTCGGTCGGGCGCGTCCTTTTTCCACCGCATTTCAGGCAGGACTGAGGCTTTGAATAGGTGTAATCGCCATCAGAAGAAGCATGGTTTCTCACCTCCATTTTGACATTGTCGGCCTCAAAGGTTTCGCCACACTCGGAGCAGACAAACTTGATGGGTTCTGGCTTGGGTTGTTTGGCTTTCCTTTTCTTCTCGAAATGCTCCTGGATGCCCTTAACGGCAAATACGGGCAACATCCAGATGAAAGCTAACGCCATCCCGACATTGCCGAAAAACTCAGCCACTTTTGATTTCTTATTCGTCATGATGATAATGATTATAATTGAACTTATGTGTTTATTGACTTAGGACTGGGGACTTGGGACTGAGGACTGGGAACTTAGGACTTGGGACTGAGGACTGAGGGCTGGGGACTTGGGACTTGGGACTGGGGACTGAGGACTGGGGACTTGGGACTGAGGGACTTGGGGGATCGTCTTTTGTCCTTTGTCCTCCGTCATTAGTCTTTACTGCTACTCCTGCTTTGTCCCACCGTTCTTTTTGTCGTCATTTTCGCCTTCTTTCGCAGCCCAAACAAAGAACCCTACCACGGCGCTGACGGCATAGAGGGTCCAGGCCCACCACGGCGCGTGAATACAGATGAGGATAATCAGTCCAACCAGACAATCAAAAAAGATGAAGCATCCCATAGTGCGTTGATTTTGATAACGGTCGCAAAAATAAAGTGCCGCTACCGATGCGCAATGGAATGTAGTGAATTATAGTAAAAGATGGTTTTTCTTAAACACGAATTGCCACCAATTGGACACGAAATCGGAGATTACGAAGTCAATTACCAAAAAGAATTCATGAAAATTTGTGAATCATTTATGGACATTCGTGTTGAAAAAAACTTACCGCCGCAACTTGATTTCCTCATCGCTGCAAAGCTTGAGCTTCATCTCTAAACATCACGAATTTGCGCCTCTAACTCTTCTTCTGTCGGGCGGGGAATGTTATTCTCATTGATTAGTTCGATAGCACGTTGCCAATCTTGATCGGCTGCTGCATATAGATACCACGCTCCAACAATTGGATTGCTTTCAACGCCACGACCTTCAAAATAGCAGATTCCCAATTGTGTTTGAGCATCAGGCTCCTCCTGTTCGGCGGCTTTCTCGAACCAAGGCACTGCTTTATCATATTCTTCCCTATTGTAAAACTGCATCCCATAGCAGAATTGGCCGTCAGCGTTTCCCGCTTCAGCCGCCATTTTATAGTATTGCTCAGCCTTGTCCATGTTTTTCTCAAGCTCATACACTACACCCATGTTTACCAAGGCATTATCGTTTCCCTCATCGATGGCTTTTTGGTAACATTCCTTGGCTTTTTCAAGGTTCTTTTCCACCCCTTCGCCACGCCGATAGCAAACGCCCAAATCGAAATAAGCGTCCACCAGGCCAGTTTCTGCGGCTTTTTGATACAATTCGAAAGCCTTCTCAAAGTCCTGCTCGACACCTATCCCTTCCGAATAGCAAATGCCCAAAGTGCGAAGTGATTTTGCGTGTCCTTTTTGGGCGGCAAATTCAAGATATGTAATTGCCAATGCAGGATTTTGTCTAAGTCCGTCTCCATACAGATATTTCCTTGCCAATTCATACAAGCCATCCAAATCATTTTCATTTGGAATGGGGTTGGTTTTCTCGTTCTTTGCTCCAAACAGGGAGCGGATATTTGAAATGATACTCATGATAGTAGTATTATTGGTTTACTTTCAATTTAATTTCCTCGTGGCTGCAAAGCTTATACACCTCGTTCCGGAGGTAGTCTTCGAGGCTTTGGACGTTATTCTTGTTAGCATCGCCATCAATAGACAATAAACATGAAGAATTATTATAGTAGAATATTTATGCAAAACTTTCTACCCAATTCGGGGGCAAAAAGACTCATTTTCCGAAAAACGGCAAGGGTTGTCCTGCTTTCTGTTAATAGCAATAACTGAATATCCCGCCGATATAGAGCTTCTCGTAGCGTTCGCCAAGATGCGGAATGATGTAGAGCAGAAACTCGTGAAGGGTGAATAGTTCCTTGTCTTCTTCTGTGCGGAAGCAAATCAATGTGTTGTGAAATTGGCACACTTCCGTTTTCCACCAACCCAAAGGATAGGGATACGAGGTGATGCTGTCGGGATGCTTCAAGAGGTCTTGAAGGCGTTTGACAGTCTCTTTCAGGTAGTCGTTGTTGCAAGGGTTGATGATGGTGTCGTCTTCGATGGAATAACCTTTGGGAAGTTGCTTCCGTAGCTCGTCGATGGCATAATCCCTGATGCTTTCTGGGACATCCATTGGCTCGCCAGGTTCAGCCCACCAGGGATTGTTTGCAAAGAAGAATCGACTCAGTTCCCAGTTCTCAAATCTGTCCTCCGGTGCAATGGGTTCAGCCGACACTTCAAAGATGAAATTGTTGCCGAGGTTTTCAATGGCCTCCTCGCGGGCTTTGTCTTGCTTTGATTTTGCCATAGTTATTGTTTGTTTAGTTTGATTTCCTCATCGCTGCAAAGCTTATACACCTCGTTTCGGATGTAGTCTTCGAGGCTTTGGACGTTCTTTTTGTTGGCACCGCCGTTGATGAAGTTGAGGAAGTTGCGCGAGGCCGATTCTATCCTCACCTCGGTTTCCTGGGTGCTTGTGGCCACCACATGGATGGTGACGTTTTCGCCCAACGAAAACAAACTCATCCCGTGCCTTGCCGTGATGGTGAAGGTCTGGTCGTTACATTCAATCCGCTTGAACTGGCCGCATTGTTGGACGGCCTTCTTCGTGGCGGTATAGACGCGACGGGCGGGTTGGGTGAAGGTGAGGGTAGATTTACGCATTGGCTTATTTGTTTTCGTACATCTTTTTCCAAATGTCACTATACATTAACTTTGGAGCGAATATCGGCAAAGTATGTGTGCTGCCACATTTTGGGCACTTCATCGGAACTGAAAAAACGGTTGCACCCCATTCAATATCCACATCGATGAATATTTTGTGGCAGTCGGTGCAGCGGAAGGGGATTTTGCCTCGAATCATATTCAATTTCTTTATTCTTCAATTTTTACCTCGTTGTCATTTTTCAACTCGTTCTCAAGTCTAGTTTCTTCACTTTTTTCTGACAATTTCCGTAAGATTTTTTCTTTCAATATTTTTCTTTCTTCATTTTTCAACTGCTCCTTTTGCATCTTCTTCTTTTTGAAAGCATTTATGAAATCTAAACTGCTGAAAGTAATATTGGTCGGATCTTTTTCAGCCTTACCCAAAAGCAATTCCAATACCGCTGACTTTATCTCTCTTCCAGAGAAGCCTTCCAATATGTCACTTGCTTCATCAAGGGTTTCTTTGGAAATCGGTTCTGACAATGGTAGTTTTGTCGGAATCATTTTTTTAATGATTTCAATTCGAGCATCATGGTTCGGCAACTCAAAATGTATGTGTTTCAATATTCTTGATTCAAAAGCACTATCAAAATTGCTTACAAGATTAGTTGCAAAAATCACGACTCCAGAATGTTCCTCAAGTAAAATCAGCATTTGGCTTCTTAATGAGTTAAGGGCCTGCTCCGCACCTTGCGTTACGTTCTGAATCCGCTTACCAAGGAAGGAATCGGCCTCATCGAAAAACAAAACCGAATCTGTCTCATCGGCGGTATCAAATGCTTTCTGAAGATTTTTGGGTGCTTCACCAACATATTTGGATTCAATTTCAGCATAGTTCAATGCAAGGATTTTCTTCCCCAATTTGCTTGCAATAGCATGGGCGCACATCGTCTTGCCTGTGCCTGGGTCACCATAAAAATTCAATACACTTCTTGGAATTGGATCACATTCAGAAAAGCCCCATACATTATAGACAACATCCTTACACTCTATCACTTTAAGTGCATCAAATATTTCTTTCCTAACAAAATCAGACAAAATGATTTGACTGAAGTCGAATCTTGGTTGTTGCGGAATAAACTGCAATGCGTTTTCTTCTTTTTTTTGTTTATTATCCATAGTTGATTTTTCATTGGACATCTTGCTTGTTGAGCTTTTTTTGAAAGAAATATGAATAACCAACGAATGATGTTGCATCACTATGGTCGAATCAGGTCTCTGTTCAACATAGTCCCTGATTTTTTGAGCCATATCAATGCTTCCTGCAATTGAGAATGAAGCATTTTGGTCAAATGAAATCGCATCACTTCGCCTATCAGTCAATTCACTGTTTATCGCGACAACAAATGAGCATTTCTCTTTTGTTAAATACTCTCGTACAAATGTTGACAATTCTTGATCAATTTGACTTGCAAAAAGCAATTCTGTCCTGTCAACATTCCCTTTTTTTACACTGATTTTAATCATTATATATACAAAACTTGTCCGACTTCAATTTCATTTGAAATGCCTTGGTCTGACTCAAGGGTTATTCCGTCTATTCTATTATCGTTTTTGGTAAAAATTCCTACATCAACTGCATTTTTCTTTTTCTTCTCAATCAAAGCCTTGAATGCACTTGGCGTCTTTTTCTTGACTTCAGCCTTGATTGTGGCTTTGTCAATAATTCTGTCTGCAATCCAAATCGTTGCTGCGGCAGCACCTGCACCTATTAACACTCCCGCTAGGATTTCTAATATTTCATTCCACATATTGTTTGTTATTTCGGTTTTGGGGACTATGGATACCCATAGTCCCCAGACCTTGGTTAAGTTAATACAACCAATTGTTCGTTACCGATGACAGACTTGAATTTTTCATCTACAGTTTTTGCATAGATGAGTTTGATTTCAGTTAGGTCATCATTGGCTTCATTATAAATTCCCAGGATATACCCATTTTCTTTATTAGGCAAAGAAACAACCTTGCTGAAACTAGCAACGGTGGCTACAAACGGGATGTCACGACCTTTCACTAGACTTTTGCTTTTGAAAAACGAAACGACATCTGCCATTCGCAGTTCCTCCACATTTTCAGAAGTTGAGATTATCTTTTTTCTCAAAGACTCCTCGATTTTGTCCTTAAAGCTTTTCGATACGGTTTTGCTTCTCAAAATCAAGTAAGCAGCACCGCCTATTGCAACAGCGGTGGCTATCCATCCTAATGTACTCATAGCGCCAACTCTTCTCTTTAGGTTAAGACAACTAATTCTTCATTTCCAAGTACGCCTTTGGTCTGTTCATCGTATTGATCAGCGGCAATATACCGAAGGTCTGTTATTTCATCGGTTTGATCGTCATAAATACCTTCGAACAGTCCAACTTTTTCTTCGCCAAACAAGTTTGGGATTTTAACTGTTGGGGCTTCTTTCAGCATCTTCCCAAACATCTTTTTGTTCATTAGGAATGGGATATGCCTTCCCTTGATTAAAGGATGGTTTTTGATCCAATCAACAATCTGATTTTTAAAATCCACAATCTTGGCAATGATTTTCTTTACAATGCCTTTTACCTTCTCCATGAACGCTTTTAAAGCATCCATGATTTCTTGAAGAAAACTCTTAAAGTCATTAATTAAGTTCATGTTACATTAATTTAGAATGATTAAATCTGATTCATTGAAAAGTTCATTAACATCATCGTTTAGAGAATTTGCTTCAATCACGATGTAACAATTAGTCTCCTCTGGGAGTAAATCTCTGTCCTTGCAATAGGCAAGATAAACAAACATTTTTTCGTCTTTCTGCTGTTTGAACGCGGCAACTCCATCACTGCCATTAACTCTGTTCAGCCTAATTAACGAAATCAAGTCAGATTTTGATAGCACATCCACGGATTCGTACTTAACATTTTTCGACTTGAGTATGTCCTCCACAAACTTTTTCAGTTTAGGGATATACTCATCCTTGATTTTTACTTTCACCTCCTCAATTTTGTCTCTGATAATTGGCTCGAGTGCATCTCGAAGCATTTCGAGGATTTGTTTTAAACTTTCGCTGTTTACATTCATAAATCTACAATTATTAAGTTAGTATTTAGGTTGATTAACAATTATCCTATCCTATCCTCTCCACATCCAAATATGCCATGCTCAAAGCGCCGGCCTTTCTGATGTCAATTCCGTAAATCCGCATGAAGGAATCCACCACGGCTTGGCCACCGTTGGTTGTCACGGGGTTGCTCATGCTGTTGCTTGGCACATCAACGGACATCCCTTTTTCAACACGGATGCCGCTGGTGAGTTTTGAGTTTTTTACTGTGATTCTGTAAAGCATATAATGTTCTTTTTATGCCTGCAAGTCCCACCAAGGCTGGCTTTATACATTGGTCATGGCACAAGAAAAGCGTGAGACTCGATTCTGTCAAGTCCATCAAACTATAGGTATCGCCAAACACCCGTTACGAAATGAACTGAAGAAACAAATACCCCACGCTCGTTTTTATCCCAATCAGATGCTTTAAGCATCACATTGATAACAAAAACAATAAGTGAGCATTAGTCCTCGTCCCTCGTAACTTAAAATTGGCGATTTCATAGTTTGGGACTATAGGAATGCCTTCCTTGCCGAGTCAGGATGTCTCCCCCAACTCGCTGCAAATATAGTCATTTTTCAGACTAATGCTCAGTACATCGATTTTTTTTCTTCGTTTTTATACATTGGTCATCCAGTTTGTTTTCACTCAGGCAAAGGCATAAAGAGAGAGCGCGTCCCAACCTTTCTCATTCCGCTGGATGGCTCTGGTAAACCGTATCAAAAAATGAGGAAAAGCAGTCCACGCCCTATAACAATAAGGTGTAGACATTTGCCGCCTTTCGTCCCTTGATAGAATTTTACCAGAATTTACCAGTCGGAACTGCGTCGTCAAACGTCCTTTGCAAGATGTCCTTTCGCCGAAGCGATGCCGCAAAGATAGCAATTCTTTCCTTACGGCCACGGACATCCGCCGTTTTTTTGTGGACTGCTCATTAGTCATATCTTCATTCTTGCCTTGCATGGCGCGAAAATAGGGGCTTTCCGCCGGGCGGCAATGGAATGTAGTGAATTATAGTGAAAAATAGCGTTTGGCAAACATCGATTTGGCAAGCAAAAGAATCAAATGTTCCGCCAAACTTTGCTTTTTTTGGCAAGTTTGGCGGAACATTTCAAGAAAAACACTACCTTTGCAAAAACATTAGAACGCTATGGATAAGATTATTGGACGTGATACAGAACTGGCGAAGCTGTCGGCCTACAACCAAAGTGGAAAGTGCGAATTCGTCGCATTGTATGGAAGACGCCGCGTTGGCAAAACATCCCTTATTCGTTATTTCTTCAAGGACAAGTTCGACTTTTTTGTCAGTGGCGTGTTGGAAGGAAATCGGGAAGACCAAAGGGATGCTTTCTTGTCGGCCCTGACCAAATATGGCTACGACGGCCCCGAACCGAAGAATTGGAAACAGGCTTTTGAGGCTTTGGGAACCATTATCGAGAAAAACAAGCGCAAGAAACGTTGTGTGGTTTTCATCGACGAAATCTCTTGCTTCGACTTCGAGTATTCCGGTTTCGTCAAAGAACTGGGTAGGTTTTGGAACAACATCGCTTCGTGGCACGACAACGTGTTTTTGGTCATCTGCGGAAGCGCCACCTCGTGGATGATTCGCAACGTCATCGAAAATCGGGGCGGATTGCACAAGCGAACCACACACGAAATGCATCTACGCCCCTTCAACCTATACCAGTCCGAGATGTACTTCAAGGCCAAACACTACAGGTGGGACAGGATGACCATCCTCCAACTTTATCTGGCATTGGGCGGTGTGCCCTACTATTTCTCCCTGCTCGACCCAGCCAAGAGTGCGGCTGAGAACATCGATATGCTGTTCTTCTCCACCAATGCGGAATTCAGGAACGAGTTCCGACGCTTGTACACCTCTCTGTTCAAAACTCCTGAACGATACATGGACATCATCCGCCTGCTTTCGAAGAGCAAGGAAGGGATGACAAGGGGACAGATTGCCACTGCCCTCAAAATGTCTTCGGGCGAGGAATTGACCAAGATGCTCAAGGATTTGGTTTATTGCGACCTCATCATCCACCATAGTGACGGAGGCAAAAAGAACTCCGGCATCTACAGATTGATTGATTTCTTCACCATCTTCTACCAGACTTTCTGCGCCTCCGAAACCATCACCGACCGCGCTTATTGGAGGCACACCCTCAACACACCAGGCCAAAACAACTGGTATGGACTGGCGTTTGAACGCCTATGTATGTATCATGTTTGGGAAATCATACAATCCCTGCGATTGGACACCATCCTCACCTCTTACTATTCTTGGCGTAGCCGCAAGACCACCCCGGGAGCACAGATTGACATGATAATAGACCGCGCCGATGGTGTTGTTGATATTTGCGAGATGAAATACTCCCGCTATGAATACAGCCAAGATGCAGAAGAGAGTCTGAAACTTGGAAACCGAATCAAGGCCTTCCAGGCTGAAACCAAGACTCCAAAAGCCATTCGGACTGTCCTCATAACTACCAAGGGATTGGCTCAAGGTGAACATAGTGATGATTTTGCTAAAGTACTAACAATAAACAACTTATTTGTCGAGAATACCGAGGAAGGTTAAGCCAAACTTGCCCAAAAATTCAAAGTTTGGCGGTAAATATTTCAATGACCCGCTTTAAGCCATCATAATAGAGTTCCCGCTTGACTATTTCATCGTCGCAATTCATGGGCGCAAAGGTAAAGAATTTATATACGAAACAAAAACGGCACCGATTGAAATAGACTTGTTTTTGCCGAAAAACACAGAAAAAAAAGAATATTATTACTATTTATTTTGCATAACACAAAAAAGATAGTATTTTTGCATCGAAAATAAATACTAATACGATTGCCATGGAAAACCCGTTTACCCTTGTTCCATATATATCCAAGGAGCTTTTCTGCGACCGAGAGAACGAGACTCAAACCTTGCTGGAATACCTCCTCAACGGCTCGAATGTCACCCTGATTTCGCCACGTCGCTATGGGAAAACAGGTCTAATTTATCGCATTTTTGGCGAAATCAAGCATCAAAAAATCGATGTCAGCACCTGTTTGGTGGACATCTATGCCACGGAAAACCTCGAAGATTTCATCAAAGTGTTTTCCGAAGCGGTCATCGCATCCTTAGAGAAGAAAAAAAGCATCAAGAACTTTTTCCAATTTCTCGGCGGCCTGCGTCCCATGCTGAGTTACAACGCACTGACAGGCAACCCCGAACTTACCATGACCTACCTTTCTGACCACGAGAAGCAACAAACCCTTGCCTCCATCTTCGATTTCATAGAAAAACAAGGACAAAAGACCATCATCGCCATCGACGAATTCCAACAAATCAGGAATTACGGCACCAACACGGAAGCCTTGCTACGCTCCTATACCCAACCCTTGAAGAATGTGCAATTCATTTTCTGCGGCAGCAAGAAGCACCTGATGACCGAGATGTTCACCGATGCCCGAAGCCCGTTCTACGAAAGCACCCGTTGCCTCTATCTCGAGAAAATCAATCGCGAAGTTTACGCCGACTTCATCATTCGGATGTTCGGGAAAGGAAAGAAAATCATATCTATGGAGGCGCTGGATTTCATCCTAGATTGGACGAAAATCCATACCTTCTATACGCAGTCGCTTTGCAATCATGTGTTTCTGAAGGGCGGGAGAAAAATCGAGAAAGAGGACGTATTGCGCTCAGCAGTCCAAATCCTGAAAGAAAACGAGCAGACCTTCATCCAATGGCGCGACCTGCTGACCACCAATCAATGGAACTACTTGAAGGCTATTGCTAAAGAGCAAGTCGTGACGCAACCCTATGCTTCGCATTTCCTGCAAAAATACAATATCGGCACCTCCGCCAACTCGCAGCGACTCTTAGAAGCACTCATCGACAAGGAACTGATACTCGCCAACTCCACTATCGAAGGTATTTCCTACAGTGTTTACAATGTTTTCCTTTCACGCTGGCTTGAGAATCAATAGGTTGCCATCATCTCACAAGACAAGACAGCAAACATTTCTTTTTTGCATTCAAACCACGAACTTACAAAACTCGGGAAAGAACTCCGACATCTTCTTCCGAAACTCCGAATCCGCCGAGTTGGCGTAGCTGCTGTCGCGATCTTTCACCCACTCGGGACCGGTGAAGAAGCGGCGCATCTTCTTGTAGTCGGCACGGTCGGAGAGATAACGAACAAGGTAGATCAGCTCATACGACTTGCCGTTTTTGCCATGCCATTCTATCACGGGCAATTCATCCCCCTCAGGGCGGCATCGTCCCGTCAGGCGATAGGCAAACAAAGCCTTCACTTCATTGTCGTCGGCGATATAGCCCTTGTCGGCAAGCCAATCGATGAACGCCACCAAGACATCCACGCCTTTCCTTTTCAATTTGTTGTCCATGTAGAAAAACTCCTTTGGCGTGTTGGACTTGTGCTGCCAGTCGAAGAAATCTTCAGGAAGTATGAAAGGCTCCAAAGACTTCGGCTTAGGGTTTCGGTATTCTTCCCAAATTCCGTCAATCAAGTCTTTGGCCATGGGATTGTCAAGAATCGGGTCAATCAAGTTACGTTCCTTCAGCGTGAAGTCGTCGTACCAGTCCCAATAGTAATGAAGTCGTGCAGCCAAGTCGGTTTCGAGGAAATGGCGGTAGTCGGAGAAGTATTGTTGCAAAGCTTCGTCGCTGTCGTCTTCGTCAAGCACCTCGACAGAGGGCTGCCATTGCTTAACGGCTTCCACTATTTTGCCATCGTCTGCATCGCCCTCCATAGGCTGATGGCCCGCGATGCTGTCGAGATAAAAGGAGAAGTCGTCGCCCTCCATTTCGGTCCCCGTCGACAAGGCATCCCAACAATAGGAACACAGCTTAGCCAAAGCCGTCAGGTCGCATTGGGCTTGCTCCAGCATCGAAACGAAGCCGTCCTTGTCGCCATGCTCCACATAATTAAGCAGTTTGGTCTTTTCGGTCGAGGGCATCTCCAAAACGGAAAGAAACTCCATGACCGTTGCGCTGAGCAGATTCTTCAAGACGTTGAAAATCTCCTCGGGTTTCATAAAGACGGCATCGGGATCCTCGTTGATGATATATTCCTTTTCTTCGACGAGGAAACGGTTGTTGTGGACGAAGGTAACGGCACTATCCAAAGGCCCGATCACTTCCTTCCACAATCGGAATGTATCCTTGAAGTCTTGTTCAACTTCGTCGTCCTGGATAATCTCGTCCACGACGCTGATGCTCTCGTTTTTGACGGGCGTCGTTATGGCCTGCTTCAGCCCTTCGTAATAGAGTCTCCTTTTGATGATTTCGTCCTTGCCGTTCATGGGTGCAAAGGTAAGCAAAAACGGTAAAACCATCTCGTTTCGGGCCACTTTTGCCATTTTTTAGGCCAATACATCCTACTCTATCGAAAAAATCCGTACCTTTGCAGATTAATTAAAACCTAATCCGCCATGGCACTTGATAACGAAAAAATCATTGGTGAAGGCCTGACCTACGACGATGTTCTGCTGGTCCCTTCCTACAGTAATGTTCTCCCGCGTGAAACGAGCCTGAAAACCAAGTTCTCACGTCACATCGACCTCAACATCCCCGTGGTCTCCGCCGGTATGGACACCGTCACGGAGAGCCGCATGGCCATCGCCATCGCCCAAGAAGGCGGCATCGGCGTGCTGCACAAGAACATGACCATCGGCAAGCAGGCCGCCGAGGTGCGCAAGGTGAAACGCGCCGAAAACGGCATGATCAGCGACCCCGTGACCATCCACGTCGACGCCACCGTGAAAGACGCCCTCGACCTGATGGCCGAATACCGCATCGGTGGCATTCCCGTAGTGGACAGCCAGAACGTGCTCGTCGGCATCGTCACCAACCGTGACTTGCGCTTCGAGCGTGGCCTCGACCGCCCCATCGCCGAGGTGATGACCAGCAAAAACCTCATCACTACTACAGAAGTTTCATTTGAGAAGGCTGCTGACATCCTCCAACAATACAAAATCGAGAAACTGCCTGTGGTCGACAAAGGCAATCACCTCGTCGGCCTCATCACTTATAAAGACATCATCAAGGTGAAGGCGCGCCCCAACGCCTGCAAGGACTCGCGCGGTCGTCTGCGCGTGGCCGCTGCCGTGGGCATCGCCTCCAACACCCTTGAACGCGCTGCCGCCTTGGTCGACGCGGGTGTGGATGCTTTGGTCGTCGACACAGCACATGGCCATTCGCAAGGTGTCATCGACATGGTGTGCAATTTAAAGAAAAACTATCCTGAAATCGACATCGTGGCTGGCAACATCGCCACGGCAGAAGCCGCCAAGGCTTTGGCCGAGGCAGGTGCCGACGCCATCAAGGTGGGCATTGGCCCCGGCTCCATTTGCACTACGCGCGTGGTGGCAGGCATAGGCGTGCCGCAACTTACCGCAGTCATGGATGTGGCGAAAGCCTTGGAAGGCACAGGCATCCCGCTCATCGCCGACGGTGGCATCCGCTACACGGGCGACATCGTGAAGGCCTTGGCCGCAGGTGCCTCCTCCATCATGGCGGGTTCGCTCTTCGCCGGTGTGGATGAGTCGCCAGGCGACACCATCATCTTCGAAGGCCGTAAGTTCAAGACCTACAGAGGCATGGGCTCGCTCGAAGCCATGCAACAAGGCTCGAAGGACCGTTACTTCCAAGACAACGTGGAAGACGTGAAGAAACTCGTCCCCGAAGGCATCGCCGGTCGTGTTCCTTACAAAGGCACGCTCTCTGAAGTCGTTTATCAGATGGTGGGCGGCTTGCGCTCCGGCATGGGCTATACAGGCTCACGCACCATCGAAGACCTGAAGAAAGCCAAATTCATCCGCATCACCAACTCGGGCATCCTTGAAAGCCATCCGCACGACGTGACTATCACACAAGAAGCCCCTAATTACAGCAAAAGAAGTTAGTCTTTAAACACGAATTTCCATGAATTGAACACGAATTGACATAAATTTCATTCTCGTATTCTATGTTAAATTTCAAAAAAAATAAGGAACTTGTTTACAACATTATAGGCTCGGCGATGACGGTTCACAGAGTGTTGAACTGGGGTCTCTTGGAACCTTTGTATAACGAGGCTCTTTGTTTGGAATTGGCAGAAAAAGGAATTGCTTGTGAGTCAGAAAAACTACTTCCTTGCTTTTACAAGGGCATCCAGATGGAAAAGTTTTACAAGATGGATGTCGTAGTTGAAGATGAAATTATTGTTGAACTTAAATCTGTAAAAGAATTGCTTCCCGCACATCGTGCACAACTATTTAATTATATGCGGCTGACCAAAAAACCTATTGGCTTGCTTATTAACTTTGGGCAACCGAGTTTACAAAGTGAACGCTATGCATATATAGAAGAGACAAACGAATGTGTTTTACTTGACAAAGACATGAACCTTCTCTACCCTGAATACCCAAACTGGGACGTCGAGGAAAACGAAGAAAAAACAATTAATGAAAATTCGTGATACATTATTGATAATTCGTGTAATAAAGAAAATAAGAAAATAAACAAAAATGAAAGCCTCTATTTCTTTCCCTGAATTGCAGACGATATTGCAAGAGAAAACCGAGCAAAACATTTCATTTGCCTTTGTTGACGAAAAGACCGTCAACGTGACCTATCCCCTCAATTTGGGCATCATCAAGAAAAACCTCTCCGCCGATCTCACCATCGTCGACATGGATGGCAGCAACTTGCTCGTGAAGGTTGACGCTGGCCGTGGCACCGACACGCTGCTCGGCACCGCACTCAGCCTGCTGAAGAACAAGATTCCGGAAGGCTTGATTGAGAAACAACCCGAAGGAATGTTGTTGCTCCATCTCGGCCAAATCGAGCAGGTGAAGACCGTTTTCGACGCCATTCAAGTCGACGACATCCACGTCCTCAGTGATGCTTTGGAAGTGGAAGGCGGATTGAAATAAAACACCTAAAACTGCGTTATTGAAATAATAAGCAAATAACTCATATCTGAAATGAAAAACTGTAACTTTTTGAAAATGTTCCTATTGGCATCATTCGTCATGCCAGCCCTATTCGCCAATGCCCAGTCGAAGCTCGACAACCAAGTGCTGATGACCATTGGCAACGAGGACATCACCGTGAAGGAATTCACCGATGTGTACTACAAGAACAACCTTAAGAGCGATGTCATCGAAAAGAAAACCGTTGACGAATATCTCGACCTGTTCACCACCTTTCGCATGAAGGTGATGGAAGCCGAACGCCAGCAATTGGACACCAGCGCCAAGTTCCAAAAGGAGTTGGCGGGCTACCGCAAGCAATTAGCCAAGCCTTTCATGAGCAGCGACGACATCACCGAAGAGCTTGTGGAGGAAGCCTACCAGCGCAAGCTGAAGGACATCCGCGCCTCCCACATCCTCATCCGCTGCGACAAGAACGCCTTGCCCTCTGACACGCTGAAGGCCTACAACAAAGCCATGAACATCCGCAAGAAGGCTTTGGCCAAAGATGCTGATTTCGGTGCCTTGGCCGACCAATATTCCGAAGACCCCTCAGCCAAAGGCATGGAAGCCTCCGACCAAGCCCCTGCACGTCCCGGCAACCACGGCGACCTCGGCTATTTCTCCGTCTTCGACATGGTCTATCCTTTCGAGACGGGTGCCTACAACACCAAGGAAGGCGAAATCTCCATGCCCGTGCGCAGCGACTTCGGCTACCATATTATTAAGGTGAACAGCATCACCGATGCCTTGGGCTCCATTCAAGCCGCCCACATCTTCTTGCAGATTCCTTTCGACGCCCCTGCCGAAGATGAAGCTGCCATGAAACAGAAAGCCGACAACATCTACAAGGAACTGATGGCCCAAGATGGCAAAAACTGGAGCGAGATGGTGAAACAATACACCGACGACAAAGGCACTATCGCCCGAGACGGCGCTTTGAGCAACTTCACCGTCAGCCGCATCGTGCCTGAGTTTATCGAAGCTTGCAAGTCATTGGAAAAAGGACAAATTGCCAAGCCCGTCCGCACCATGTACGGCTACCATATCATCAAGCTGTTGGATTATTCGGGCGTGGGCTCCTTCGAGAAAGAAAAGAAAGCCTTGACCGAACGCATCGAAAAAGACATGCGTTCCAAGAAGTCGGAAGAAATGGTGCTCAAGCAGGTGAAGAACGAATACCACTTCAAGCAGAACGACAAGAACTTAGAATCTTTCATCGCCTCCGTCGACAGCACCATCCTTCGCGCCGCTTACGAGCCTGCCGCCAATGTGGATATGGATGCCGTTTTGTTCAGTTTGGACAACAATAACACCAAGGTCAGCGACTTTGTGGCCTACATCAAGAACAACATGAGCCCACAACGTTATGTCACCCCCGCCACCTACACCTATCAGCTGTATGAAAACTTCTCGAAGGAAACCGCGATGAACTATGCCGATGCCCACCTTGAGGAGAAATATCCCGAGTTCAAGGCTTTGGTGAAGGAATACAGAGACGGCATCCTGCTCTTCGACCTCATGGACAAGGAAGTGTGGGACAAAGCAGTGAAAGACACCCTCGGCCTGCAGGAATTCCATGACCGCAACGCCTCCAAGTATATGTGGGGCAACCGCGTCTATGCCACCATCATCAGCGTGACGCGTCCCGAATCGCTGCCTAAGGTGAATGCCCTTTTAGACAGCGGCATCGCACTCGACAGCCTGAAGAGCACCATCCAACGCGACTCCATCCCCGCCGTCTTCGTGCGCAAGGGATATTATCAAAAAGGCGACAACCAATATGTTGACAAAACCGAATGGAAGGTGGGCGTGAGAAATGAAATCCCCTCCACCGTCGACCAGTCGACCACCATCGTCTGCATCAGAGAACTGCGCAATCCCGAGCCCAAGACCCTCAAGGAAGCCCGTGGTCTCGTCACTTCCGACTATCAGATGGAACTTGAACAGCAGTGGGTGAAATCGCTGAAAGAACGCTATCCCGTGAAAATCAACGAGAAAGTATTGGATAAAGTCAGAAAGATGTATTGATGAAGAAGGCTGGCGTTCTTATCGGTATCGCTTTCCTCATGCTGTTCGCGGGCTGCGACTACTTTCAAAAAAGCTCAAAGGAAGTGGTTGTGGCCGAATGTTACGGCAAGTATCTCTATGAGTCGGACCTGAAAGGCATCGTGCCCGAAGGTGCTACCATCATGGACAGCATCCAGCGTGTCAGCACCTTCATCGACTCATGGGTCAGGAGGCAAGTGCTTATCCATCAGGCCGAGAACAACCTCGACATGGAGAAACTCGACCTCAAAAAGCAGATGGATGAATACCGAAGCTCGTTGGTCATCTATGCCTACGAAAGCCAACTCATCAACCAAAAGCTTGACACGGTCGTCAGCGACGACGAAATCGCCGAGTACTACGAACAGAACAAGGAAGACTTCCAGCTTCGCAACACGATGGTGCGGGTGGCCTACGTCATCCTCCCCGAAGACAGCAAGCAGAACGCCACTTTCCAAAAGCTGTTGAACGACCGTGACACCCTATTGTTGCAAAATATCGATGTACTGGCTTCCTATTACGCCGCCAAAAGCTACCTCGACGTTGACCATTGGATGCGCTTGGACGAGTTGACCAAAATCATCCCGATTGAAATCTTCAACGCGGAAAGCTTCCTGAAAAAGAACAAGTTTGTCTGCTTCGACATGAACGAACACACCTATATGGTGCGTTTCGTGGATTACCAGCTTGAAGAAAGCATTTCGCCTTTGGATATGGTGAGCGACAACATCAAGAGCGTCATTTTAGCCCAACGCAAGAAGGCCTTGATTGACAAGATGCAAGCCGCACTCTATGAGAAAGCGAAACGAGATCGGGCGTTTGAGGTTTATGTGGGGTCGCCTACTTTGTATGATGCGGAGTGAGGAGGGGGCAGTTGAGAGTTTTGAGTTGAGAGTTGTGAGTTATTGAGGTATGAAGTAGGAGGTATGAGGAATGCAGAATGCTGAATGAGGAATTATGAATGCTGAATGAGGAATTATGAATGCTGAATGAGGAATGTGGAATGTAGAGGTCGGAATTTTGAATTTTGAATTTTAAATCTTGAAATCAGAAATCTTGAAATAATGAAATGATGAAGAGACACTGGATTATCATAGCACTTTTGTTTTTGGCCTTGCCGATGATGGCACAAAACCGTCAGCCTCAGGTGGTTGACAAGGTGGTGGCCGTGGTCGGAAAGAACATCATCCTGCAATCGGACATTGAGAACCAATACATGCAGTACCGAATGCAAGGCATGACCGAAGGCACTGGAAAAGAGGTGCGTGCACGCATTTTGGAAGAACTGTTGCTCCAAAAACTGATGCTCAATCAAGCCGAAATGGACAGCATCAGCATCACCGATGAGCAAGTCGAGGCCCAGATGGACCAGCGCATCCGCTATTTCGTTAGCAGAATCGGCTCGCAGGAAAAGTTGGAAGAGCAATTCGGCAAAAGCATGACGGAAATCAAGGACGAAGTGCGAAAAGCCGTTAAGGACCAGATGCTGCAAGAACAGGTGCAGGCCAAAATCATGGAGAACGTGGTGGTGACGCCAAAGGAAGTGAAGGAATTCTTCAACGACATCCCGAAAGACAGCCTTCCGACCATCCAGCCCAACTATGAGATAGTGCAGATTGTGAAACGTCCCCCTGTCAGCATCGACGAGAAGCTACAAGTGAAAGACCGCCTCTACCAAATCCGCAAGCGCATCCTTGAGGGTGAGAGCAGTTTCTCCACCATGGCGGTGCTTTATTCCGAAGACCCAGGTTCTGCGCGTCAAGGCGGCGAGCTCGGCTTGACGGGAAAGGGCGTCTGGGCCCCAGAGTTTGAAGCGGTTGCCTTCAACCTCCGCGATGGCGAAATCTCAGATGTGGTGGAGACTGAGTTTGGATTCCATATCATCCAACTCATCGAGCGCGTTGGAGAGACCGTCAACTGCCGCCATATCCTGCTGACTGCCAAGGTGCCCATCGAAGCTTTGGAGAAAGCCCAAAACCAACTCGATTCAGTGGCAAAGCTCATCCGCAATGGCGACATGACCTTCGAAGAAGCCTGCAAGAAATTCAGCGACGACGACTCGAAGAACAACGGTGGCTACCTCACCAATGCCGGCACAGGAGGCAACTGGCTCAGCCTGCAGGACATGCAAGAGTTAGGAGAGGCCTATCCCGAATACAAAAACTTAGCTTTCGTCGTCAGCCGCCTCGAAGTGGGCGAAGTCAGTGACCCCATGCCTATGACCACCAATGAAAACAATGATGCTTTCCGTCTTGTCATGGTGAAACGCAGAACCGAAGCCCACCAAGCCAACCTGAAAGACGACTACAACCTCATCCAAAACTGGGCTTTGGGACAAAAAAGGCAGACTGCCATCGGCAAATGGGTGAGCAACAAAGCCGCCAAGGCCTACATCCACCTCGACGACGCTTACAAAGATTTTGATTTTTATTACGATTGGAATTTTCAATGACAAACTACGCTTCAGATGTCGACGGTGCCAAGGCATTAGTCGAAAAATATGATACCCTCCGCAAGGAAATCGGTAAAGTCATCGTCGGACAGCATGACATCATCCACGACACCATCCTGTCCATCTTCTGCCAAGGCCATGTGCTGCTCGTCGGCGTGCCTGGCTTGGCGAAAACTCTGTTGGTCAACACCATCGGCAAAGCCTTGGGTTTGAGTTTCAGCCGCATCCAATTCACCCCCGACTTGATGCCTTCCGACATCGTGGGTACCGAGATTTTGGACGAGACGCGACAGTTCAAATTCATCAAAGGCCCCGTCTTTGCCAACATCGTCTTAGCCGACGAAATCAACCGTACTCCGCCTAAGACTCAGGCCGCCCTGCTCGAAGCCATGCAAGAGAAAAGCATCACCGTGTCGGGCAAGACTTACAAGTTGCAGGAGCCGTTCTTTGTGCTGGCTACGCAGAACCCCATTGAGCAGGAAGGCACCTATCCCCTGCCCGAGGCCCAGTTGGACCGCTTCATGTTCAACCTCATGCTCGACTATCCTTCCTACGAAGAGGAAATCGACATCGTGAAGAACACAACCGTGGGCCATGTTGCCGAGGTGAATGCTGTGCTGTCGCCAGAAGAGATTTTGTATTTCCAACAGTTGGTACGCCGCGTGCCTGTTCCGGACAATGTCTATGAATATGCAGTGAATCTGGTCGCCAAGACACGTCCCCACACCGAGAAAGCCCATGATTGGGCTAATCGTTACCTCAGCTGGGGAGCAGGTCCACGTGCCTCGCAATACCTCATCATCGGCGCCAAAGCCAACGCCCTGCTGACAGGCAAATATTCGCCCGACATCGAAGATGTGCAACGCGTGGCCGTACCGATTTTGCGCCACCGCATCATCAGGAACTACACTGCTGAAGCAGAAGGGGTTTCGATAGAGGCTATTATCAATCAATTAAAGTAGGATCTAAGGTCCCTGAGCCTGTCGAAGGGCCGACCAAATTAAAGTGTTATTATGTGTTACATGTACATATTGGAATGCTCCAATGGCCAATACTATGTAGGTAGCACTTATGATATAG
>JAEEGJ010012522.1_pt1 | contig 20964 bp, 16 predicted proteins | sample 8958761 | NCBI WGS metagenome assembly JAEEGJ01 (sample SAMN16246546, study PRJNA631951) | gut metagenome | biome: gut microbiome; feature: rumen; material: RS-attached | host: Bos | place: Iran: Karaj | collected 2018-10
TGCAGATTCCTTCTGAGCTTCGGCCTGCAAAATCATTGCCTGCTTCTGTCCTTCGGCTTCAAGAATTGCAGACTGCTTGTGACCTTCGGCAATAAGAATCTGTTCACGGCGTTCGCGTTCTGCTTTCATCTGCTTTTCCATGGCTTCGCGGATTGCCTGTGGAGGTTCAATGTTCTTTACCTCTACACGGTTTACCTTAATTCCCCATGGGTCAGTTGCTTCATCCAAAATTGAGCGCATCTTTGTGTTTATAACATCACGGCTTGTAAGAGACTCATCAAGTTCAAGTTCACCGATGATGTTACGCAAGGTTGTTGCACTAAGATTTTCCAGAGCGTTGATTGGCTTTTCTACACCGTAGGTATACAGCTTTGGATCTGTAATCTGAAAGTAAACAACAGTATCAATCATCATTGTTACGTTATCTTTTGTAATTACAGGCTGTGGTGGGAAATCAAAAACCTTTTCCTTAAGTGAAACTTTTTTTGCAACACGATCAATGAAAGGCATTTTTATATGAAGACCAACATTCCAGGTTCCGTGGTAACCTCCCAATCGTTCAATTACAAACGCATTTGACTGAGAAACAATTCTAATGTTCGCAATCAACACAACCAACAGCAATACGATAATTGCAATAATTACATAAATCATTTTCTAAATCTCCTTTACATACGCCGTAACACCGGCAATTTCTTCTACAACACACTTACTGCCTTTTTCAAGAACAACGTCCTCTTTTACAGCAGCAGTCCATTCCATACCATCGATTTTTACAGAACCTTTGTCGAGCATTGTGATTTTCTTTGTCACCACAGCAATCTGTCCGATTATTCGCTCATAATTTGTTGCAATCTTTTTTTGATTCAACTTTTTCTTTACAACAGGACGTGTAAAAATCAAAAGAATCAAAGCCAGCACAACAAAAATAAACAGCTGAACACCAAACGGAATTGGCGTGAAGGCAAGGAAAACCATCAGGAATGCACTGATTCCAAACCAGATGGTTGTCAGGGAAAGAGTAAGTGATTCAATCACCACACAGATGATAGTCACTGCTACCCAAACCCATGGCAGATTATCCCGTAAAACCGAAACAATACTTTCCATCGCTATTACCTCGTGATTTTAATATAAGGCTAAATCCCCGCAAAAACAATGGTGACCTTGGTTACTTTTGGGGTAACTTTTGTCACCCCTGTATTTTTGAGTAAATCGAGATATGAATAATGATTTTATTTTTTCAATTTATACCAGAGTGTTCCGTCATCGTTGTGCAGCTCAAGAGATTTTTCCTTTTTACGGGATGTACCGTCTGGGTTGAGGGAATAGAGTTTCCAGTTTTTGCTTTTACCATTGGTCGTTGCGCCATCCAAAATTACCAGCTTACCGTTTGAACCAAGAGCCACAGCTAAACTTCCACTGCCAGAATATTCTGTTGTAAGATTAACTGTAGAACGTGTGATTGAATTTGCAGGAATTGCGGCTGTCTTTTTCCCATATTCGTAAAGCTTTTCGTTCTGGTTGCCACTCCAGCTACAGGAGAAAATAAACCAGCGTGAATCATCAACTTTTACTCCTGCAACAGAAGCAAAATCATCGGCAGGAATAAAAGCTGTCTGCGACGGAATGTTTTTAGCTGCACCCGGTAAGGTAACACTAACAAAAACGTCCTCATCGCTGTAAACAAAATAACCTTTGCCACTGTTCCAGCTAAAGAAGTTAGATGCTTTTTCATCAGCTGATGAAAAGCCTGTTTTTCCAGGTTGACCTGAAGCTAAATATTTTGATACAAAACTTTTCAGGCTTGAATCGTCCCATTCATCACCTACAACTATACCGCCCAATCTTGCCACCAGTGCATCCTTTGAAGAGACTTGTTTGCCTAAACTAACACCAGGAACACCACCATCTTCAGAGATATTAAAAAACTCCGCCGGAACATTATTCCAGGCTCCTCCCTTTTGGGCAATTGCCTTAAGCTCTGTCTGCGGCGTGATTGTATAAGCTGCAGCTTTTTCAAACGGTTTTATTCTGAACTCACGGAAGATGCGGGCTGCAACAGGAACTCCAGCAATCTTTGCAGGATTGTTAGCCTGATCAAAGTAACCGGTAATCTTTACAGACTCCGGTCTTTTCTGCGAAATATCATAACAGAATGAATAAACACAATCCCAATCCTGTAAGCTTGCCATAACAGCAAACATCGGCATCATCTCGGCAGAAAACTGACTTGGATAAGGATGGTCGTATTCGGTTACAGAAAACGGTTTTCCATAAATACGGAGTTTTGCAAGATCTGTGAGCGTACCGCCTTTGTCATCACTAACAAGGCTCTGATTTTTTACAAAATAATCTTTTGTGTTCCAGCTGCTTCCCGGGAAGCTTGGATGATGCCAGTACGCATGAGAATCTACAACGTCAAACTTACTCATAACTGTAACAGGAGCACAGGGAAGTGCTGTTCCAAAAGTAAGCGCTTTTATGTGTAAATCTTTTTTTAAGTAATCATTCATGCTGCCCCAGTAATCGTCATCAAGAGCAACAAGAAACTCTGTAACTAAAAGGCGAAGCTCCAGAGGAAGTGCACGGTAAGCATCGTATGACGGGAACTTTATTAACGTGCCGGCCTTTTCTACTGCAATTGCACTTCCGCCTTTGCAGAGTTTTATATCGGAAAACTCAAATGTGGTTCCCGCACTAATTCCCATATTTCCAAAAGTCAGACGAGGTTTATTATCTGCCTGCAAAGATGAAACACTGAAAGAAAACTCCTGCCAATTCTTATTCAACTTTACATCTTTTGAAAGTCCAAGGTTTGCCCACGGATCATGATTCATCATTACTGAAACATTTACATTACTTTCCTTAGATGCTTTTGCTTTAAAAGAAATTGTGTACAGCTGCTCGGCTTCGGTTGTGAATCCGTAGAAGTCATACTGAATGTGCCAGTTCTCGGTGCCATTTGATGTCACTTTAATTGTGTGGACTCCATTGTTTTCTGTTAGTGTTGCCTTTGCTCCGCTGTGCTGCTCCAGTGTTGGTTTTCCGGTAATAAGATTTTTTCCAATCTGTTCCCTCTGATTAAATGTCTTATCGAGCTTATCGAAGTCCCAGCCTTTTTGTGTTAGAAAGTTTGTCCACTTAACATCGAGCTCTGCTGTAAGCGAAGAAGGGAAACGTGATACCGCACCATCGAGGTAACATTTTGTCATGGAGTTTTCGTTGTTAATTTCAACAAACGCAACTGCAGGATCTTCTGCATATGTTAGTCCTGTATAACTGTTTTTATGATTAAGGATTTTATCTGCGTAATCACGCTGGTCATCGCGGGCAACCTCATTCCAGAAACCGTAACAATGCTGGTCTTTCCAATCGGCAACTTTATTTAGTTCCTGTGGCAGCCTGTTGTGTTCATCCGGCCTTATTGTTCGCCCGGTAAGAAGATTTATGTTACTATAAACTCCTGCCTTTTTGAGCTCATAAAAAAACTTATCGAACCGTTCAAAAGAGCTTTCATCAAAGGTGGCTGTTTTCCAGGCTTTGTCGTGCATAAAAAAACATTCAGCCCAATCCGAATCGGTGTGATGAAAACGAACACAGTTGTACCCCTGAGCAGCAATTGTCTTTGCCCAGTATTCAGCCTCCTCTACCGGTGGAAAGCTTGAAAGGTTTGTACCAAAAATACGGATGCGTTTTCCGCCGGCATAAAGGTGACCATCATCACCAACAGAAATGCGCTGCTGCTCGGTAATAGGTTGATTCATATAAGAGCAGTCCGCAATTGTCCCTTCCGCCGGTCTGGCCGCAAATGGAAACGGTTTAATATCAGTTTTGAAATCCACTGCAAAAATTGAAGAGCCAAACGAAAGGCCTGAACTCGTTGGCAATGAAACAAAATGCATAACACATGCAAAGAAAAATAAAAGTAATGATGTTTTCTTATTCATACTTTATTTGTAGCATGTAGAAAGGATTTTTTCTAGAAGATGAGATGAAGCCAGGCGTTGCGGGCTGGCGTTTGAAGCCCGCAGAGGGGGTGGTGGAAGCCGTAAACACTTAAGCTTAGCTGGCAGTTTTTACAACGGCTTCCATGAGTTTTTCTCCGAAAAACTCAGAGCAACTTTTACGGCTGGAGCGACGGAACAACCAGTTGTTCCGAGCCGTTTTTTGGATGAGCCTAAAAATTGCAGTGCAATTTTTTTAACGGCTCTTCGATATGGGCAGGGGAGACTTCCCCCTCCTATCATTTAATTTATGAAGAACAACGAGAAGAACAAATAGATGCTGCCGGCGAGCATGAGGCAGTTGCTTACAAAATGCATGAACTTAATTTTGCGAAGGTTGTAGAAAACAACGCCTGCAAGGTAGAAGCCAGCGGCAAACATAAGCATCATAAAGCAGGTATGAGGAAGGTTGCTATACAATCTTGGAATCAGGGCAAGTCCAGAAAAGCCTGCAATAATGTAAAGTGCGGTATTCAGTTTTCTGTGCTTCTGACCTGCAATTGCATAAAAGATGATTCCTACTAAAACAAGGGCCCAAACAATTCCGAACAAAACCCAGCCTTCTACACCCTGAATCTTTGTGATTGTGTAAACGGTATAGGCAAAACCAATGCTCAAAAAAACCGTGATGTGGGTAAGTCTGTGAAAGACCTGTTTTGCGGTAAAGGCTGTGATTGCGTGCTCCAGACAATTGAACAGATACATCAAAATCATAAAGGCACCAAAAAGCGAATAACAGGTGATTGTGAGTACTTTAAAATCTGATTCTGCAATGTTTCTTAAACCGAGTGTATCAAGAACAGCTGTTACCGCAATAAAGAGCATTACGCCAATACCCTGGATTATGGCAGAAGCAATTTCTTCTCCAATGGTAAGACGGCGCTGAAGCTGAGCTAATTCCAAAGCCTTGTTTTCGCTATTGATTCTTCTTTCTGCTCGATTGCGGGCTTTTTCATTGCGGGCATATTCGGCAGCGGCATACTTTGCTTTGAGTCGCTCCGGATTTTCTGCATACTGAAGATGAACATCCTGAACAGCTTTTTCGTAATCGATTTTAAGCTGCTTGAGTCGGGACTTCTTTTTTTCTTTGATTGATTTTAAGGTGGATTTTCTTACGGCCTTTGAAGCTATTTCATCCTGGATTGAAACCGTAACATCCTGTATTGATTCCTGGATAATATTTTTCTTTGACATTTTTTATCTCCTTCGATATATCTCGTACAAAAGAACGCCGGCTGCTACCGAAACATTCAAACTGTCAATTTTTCCGCAGGTTGGGATGGAAACAATTTTATCGCACTGTTTTTTAAGCAGCTGCGAAATGCCTGTTCCTTCGCTTCCCATGATGATGGCTGTCTTTTCGGCAAAATCAATTTTACCGCAAGTTTCGCCACCAGCATCTGCACCGTAAATCCAAAAGCCTGCTGCCTTCAACTTCTCCACCGCGCGCACCAAATTATTTACAACTGCAACCGGTACCCACGCACTGGCACCCGCACTAGTTCTGCCAATCACTTCGTTACCTGAAATATCGCTGGCAGAATTATGTTCCGGCAGAATAACAAGAGCCGCACCAAACTGGTCACAGCTTCGGATAATTGCACCTACGTTATGCGGGTCGGTAACCTTGTCTAAAACAACAACGGTTGCTGCTTCTTCGGAATGAAGCTTAATCCAGTCATCCAGATTTACAAGATTAGCGGCCTGCTTTTCATCATCAATAATCATTACAAGACCACGATGATCTCGCAAAGCTTCCGGTAAAGCTTCTACAAGTTCATTCAATTTTTTATCATCAACCTGTTCGCTCGCAATTCCAGACTGCTTGGCTTTTTCCAAAATCTTTTTTACACGCGGACCTGGCTTTGAGTAAAACAACTTCGAATGTTTTGGCTCCTGAGATGCAAGAACTTTTTCTTCAATTGAATGAAATCCTGTGATAATCATCAGACGTTATCTACCGCAGCACTGCTTGTATTTTTTTCCTGAACCACATGGGCAAGGATCGTTACGACCAACTTTTGCACCAACACGTTTGATTGTTGTTGGAATTACATTTCCTGCAACATATTTCCAGTCGCCGTCAATCTGGCGGAACAGGGAAATCTCGTGATGAAGGTCGTGCATCTGATGAAGTGTGTAGTCTGCTGTGAACTCAACAATAGCTTCGTTTTCTTTTTCGCCCTTTTCTGTGCGCAAAATCTGTAAGCCATTCCACTGAGACTGTCGGCTCCAATCTTCTGTTGCCTTTCGGTCAATTTCTGCAACATCATCTTCTTCTGCACAAGAATTGATAATGTAATCAATCTCGTGTTTTACATAAGATGAATAACGCGCTCTCATACAAGCTTCTGCTGATGGAGCCTTAATTTTACCTTTAATAATTGGTTCGCAACATTCGCCGTAAGCTTTTCCTGAACCACAAGGACATAAATCTTTATTTTCACTCATAAGGGTTATTTTAATGAATTTATTATCTTACTACAACTATTATACAAAAAGCGAAAAAGTATGGTGTGCAATTCAGATTTTTTCATTATTTGCAGCGTAAGACTTTGTCATTTTTTCTGTATTACGGATAAAATGGCTGTATCATAGCAATAAATCCGCAATCTTAGTTTATAATTCTATTATTTACAGAGCAAATCTTTATCCTTTTTATCTTTTCTACGGATAAAATACTCAGTTCACTACAATTTATCCGTAGTTCTCATTTTTAATCCCATTATTTCCATAGCAAAACCTTGTCCTTTTCATTCAACTGCGGATAAAATGCCCAGTTCACAACAATTAATCCGTAAAGTTCATTCCTGATTCCATTATTTGGAGTACAAACCTTTATCTTTTTTCATTCTATTACGGATAAAACACACAGCGCACTGCAATTAATCCGTAATCTTCGTTTTTAATCCTATAATTTCCAGTACAAATCCTTGTCCCTTTTCATTCTACTACGGATAAAATACACAGTTCACAACATTTAATCCGTAGTCCTCTTTTTTTAATCCCATTATTTCCAGTGCAAAACCTTGTCCCTTTTCATTACACTACGGATAAAATACACAATACACTCCATTTTATCCGTAGTACCCCCCTTACAATTCAATTCTCCACAAATTAACTCCCTGTATTCTTCCATCTCCTTACGGACAAATTGCGCAATACATTTCAATTTTTCCGTAACACCAACCAATTCCCCCTCCCCCATCCTTCACACACCATCATTTGCAACATCACCATTTAAATGGTAAAACTTTTACAATGGAAAACTTAATCACCATACAAAACTGCAGAATAGAAAACTCACGCGAAACTGTAATACCAAAATTCGACTGGCAGATGAAACGCGGAGAAGCCTGGCTCGTAATTGGACCGAATGGCGGCGGAAAAGCTGATTTTATAAACGCACTTGCCGGCAAGCTTAAAATTGTTCCGGATACATCTTCCCCACAAGCCTTTTTTTCTTCTGCATTTGGTGACTCTGTGGAATTGGTTTCGCTGGAGCGTGCAGCTCATTTAATTCAGGAAGAACGCGAAAACGATGAAAGTGAATACGTTGAGGGCGGCGTTGATATTGGAAGAACAGGCCGCATTTTTATAGCAGAAGCTTTGTGCAATACAAAAAGCACAGGACCAATCAAGAAATCAGTTTCGCAGCTTTCAGAAAAGGCACAGCAGCTTGCTCCAAAGCTAGAGACACTTCCAGAAATTAAGCTTTGTGGCGTTGAAAAGATTTTAGACCGCGGACTCAAATATATGTCTACCGGTGAAATCCGTCGAACACTTCTGGCACGCGCTTTGGTTTCTCACAAAAAGCTTTTGCTGCTCTCCGACCCATTTGCCGGTCTTGATGTTCAGAGCCGAAAAATCCTTCTGGACTTTTTTAATGTAATTGTAAAAAATCAACTAAAAGAAAATCCAGGCTCACAATACCCGAATGTAATTCTTGCAATGGAACGCTGGAACGAAATCCCCGAAGCAATTACAAATGTGTTAGAGTTCACTAACAAAGAAGTTTCATTCTGCGGAACCCGTGCTGATTATGAAAAGATTTTTCTTACACGAAAAACTCAGAATGTAGAAACCGACAACGCACAAAAGCAGAAGTTCACAGAAGATTACAATTCCATTTTAGCAGAATCAGTGAGAACTAAATCCTCTACGTCAACAGAATCAACCGTCTCTACAACTGCGACAACAGAATCATCTACCGCGACAACAGAAACAATTGCAACAACTGAATCTGTTTCGTCCTCGAAAAAACAACCACTCGTAGAAATGAATCACGTAAATGTTGGCTGGGGCGACAACCACGTGTTAGTTGACCTTAACTGGAAGCTTTACAAGGGTGAACACTGGCTCATCCAGGGACCAAACGGCTGCGGCAAAACAACCTTCCTGGAACTCATCACCGGCGACAACATGCAGGTCTATTGTAATGATGTCCGCATTTTCGGAATCAAGCGCGGCAGTGGCGAAACTGTATGGGACATAAAAAAACGTCTCGGAATAGTTTCATACAGGCTCCACGTTGAATACCGGATGCTTGGCGGAATCTCCCTTCAAAACGTAATCATTTCCGGCTTCCACGATTCAATCGGTTTGTACACTCAACCTACCGACCTTGAAATTGCCGCTGCCAGAAAGTGGCTTGCTCTTGGTGGCTTTGCCGGCCGCGAAGATGAAAACTTCAAAAACTTAAGCTACGGTGAACAACGCGCCATCCTCATTTTACGCGCCGCTGTAAAGACTCCCGAAATCCTCATCCTTGATGAACCATGCCACGGTCTCGACGAACAGTACCGCTCCAAAATCCTCCACCTCATGACCCTCATCGCCCAAAGCGGAACCACCACCATGCTCCACGTCACCCACGACCAAACCGAAGCGCTCCCTTGTGAAAAGCATGTTCTAAATCTTGGAAAAAAGTAATTCGCCCCAATAACAACATTTTTTATTCTTTTCCCTTTATCCACCGATAATTAAATTATGGACAAATCGAACAGAACAGGCGAAATCTTAATTACCTCATTGCTCGTTGCAACAATTTTTGCGCTTTGCACTGTCATTCTTTTTTCTTGTGTCTCAAACAAAAAGGAAGAACCAAAAACTTATTCCTTGCGCGAAGTTGAAGGCGAACCCGTTCCGTTCAACGAAACCTGGAGCTTTGTAATTCAATGGCATGAAGATGAATATTCACCTGAGTTTCCAATTACAGATTTGTGCTATTATTATTGCGACATAAACTGCTACGGCGAATTGATTGATATTCCTAAACGTTCAAAGCTCAAAACAAATCCGGGAACTCGTGTTCATTTTGGAATGTGCTGCCAGAGTACTTCCCTGACCCATTTTGTAATTTCTCCAGAGTTTGGAATCCGCGAAAAAATTATTGATGATATTGTAAAATCCGCCAAAGACTTCGACGGCATCCAGCTCGATTTTGAATATGTACCTCGCCGCGACCGGGCACTTTATCTTGAGTTTGTAAAGCTCATCCGCGAAAAGATGACAGAAAACAATCCGGCCCAAATGCTTTCTGTTTGCGTCCCAGGCCGTTTTAAAATTTCCGAAAATGACCTTTATCCTTATAAAGAACTTTCCGAATTCTGCGACCGCGTGTTTGTCATGGCTTACGACGAACACTGGTCCACAAGCGAACCTGGTCCAATTGCCTCAACAGAATGGAGCGAAAAAATTGCAGACTTCGCAGTTACCCAAATCCCTCAGGAAAAGCTGATAATGGGCATGCCACTCTACGGCCGCACCTGGACCGATAAGTCAACTTCAAAAGCCTGGTACTTCGGCAAGCTCAAACAAAACATGACCGACAACGGTGTTGCTGAAGTTTCCTACGAAAATGAGATTCCAACCTTCACCTACAAAACCGAAGTTGAAGTCACCGGCTATTTCAACGACAATTATTCCGTTATAAATCTTTGCCGCATGTACAAAAACAAAGATATCGCAAACATCGGTTTCTGGCGCATCGGCTTTGAAGATCCAGATTTCTGGAACTGGATTGAAATAAATAAATAGGAGGGGAAAGCCTTCCCCTACGTTCCAGCCGTAAAACTGCTCTGAGTTTTTCTCCGAAAAACTCATGGAAGCCGTTCTAAAAATTGCCACCCAACTTCTAGTGTTTACGGCTTCCACTACCCCTTCTGCGGGGACACCCCGCAACGCCCCGCTTTTTCCTTGCCCCCAATCACTTTTTTCGGTAAACTATTTTATTATTATTTGAAGAATTGTTTCGCGTTGCTCAACAATTCTTTTTATTTTGCAATTCTAGGAAACGCTGCGCCACTGCTCGCGTTTCTTTAAACACAGGAGAAATTATGATTTTTTCACCAGTTGAAATCCAGGAAACTGTAAATATGTTTATGCGCCAGAAGCTCGATATCCGCTGCATTACAATGGGTATTTCGCTTTTAGATTGCGCTGATTCAGATATGAAAAGTGCCTGCACAAAAATCTACGATAAGATTATGAAAAAGGCCGGCAATCTTGTAAAAGTCGGACAGGATATTGAAAAAGAGTTTGGCGTACCTATCATCAATAAACGTATTTCTGTTACACCAATTGCTCTTGTGGCTGGTGCAAGTGGTGCAAGCTCTTATGTTGATTACTGCAAAACTCTCGATAAATGTGCCAAAGAACTTGGCGTAAACTTCCTCGGCGGATTTAGTGCACTCGTTCAAAAAGGAATCACTCCTGCCGACCGCATTCTCATTGAATCAATTCCGGAAGCTCTGGCAACTACAGATTATGTATGTTCTTCTGTGAACGTTGGAACTACAAAAAACGGTATCAACATGGATGCAGTAAAACTCATGGGCGAAACAATCTGCAAAACCGCTGAACGTTCAAAAACCTGCGAAGTAAACGGATGTGCAAAGCTTGTTGTTTTCTGCAACGCACCAGAGGATAATCCTTTTATGGCCGGAGCTTTCCACGGACCAGGCGAAGGTGATTCTGTAATCAATGTTGGTGTTTCAGGGCCTGGTGTAATTTTAGCTGCAGCCCGCGAATATAAGGGACAGCCGATAAACGTTCTGGCCGACGGTATTAAAAAAATGGCTTTCAAAATCACACGTATGGGACAGCTTGTTGGTTCAGAAGCCGCAAGCAGACTCGGTACAAACTTTGGTATTCTTGATTTGTCTCTTGCTCCTACTCCTGCTGTTGGTGATTCAGTTGCGCGTATTCTTGAAGAAATTGGTATTGAAGGATGTGGTGCTCCAGGAACAACTGCCGCTCTTGCAATGCTCACCGATATGGTAAAAAAAGGCGGCGTAATGGCAAGTACAAACGTTGGCGGATTAAGCGGTGCATTTATTCCTGTTTCCGAAGATGAAGGAATGATTAACGCTGTAAAGCAAGGTTCAATCTGTCTTGAAAAACTTGAAGCTATGACAACAGTTTGTTCAGTAGGTCTTGATATGATTGCAATTCCAGGCGACACTCCAGCCACAACCGTGAGCGGAATTATGGCTGATGAGTTTGCAATTGGAATGGTAAACAATAAAACAACTGCAGTTCGCTTGATTCCAGCCCCAGGCAAAAAAGCCGGCGACTGGGTTGAGTTTGGTGGACTTCTTGGTGGATGTCCTGTTCTTCCTGTAAGCAAGTTTGGCTGTGCTGATTTTATCAACCGCGGCGGAAGAATCCCGGCCCCAATACACTCATTCAGAAACTAAGATTTTATTCCAAATACAGTTCTACATCACTCATTGGGAACGTACAGCATGGATGAACATAACCGTACTCTTTATCTGCCTGCCTTCGCTTGTCGTAAGTTGGCGAAATAAACACATCACCGCTGACAAGCTTTGAATGGCACCAGCCACAAGTTCCACGCCTGCACTGAGTCTGCACCGTAATACCAGCCCGCTCCAGAGCAATCAAAAGCGATTCATTCGAAGCACACGGAATGGTTTGTTCTTCCCCATGGATTCGCACAGTAAGTGAATAAGTTCCAATTTTCTTTTTATCGTAAGCCTCATCTAACTCTGGATTTTTGTATTCATCATTTGCACCATGACGGATAAATTTTTTCTTAATTCCAAGATTTTCGCATTCCTTATCAACCGCATGATACATAACCTCAGGTCCGCACATAAACACGGAATACTCAGAATCTGCCGGTGCATATTTTTTGATTATATCCGCAGTGATAAAGCCTTTTTCTATGATAAGGTTTTCAGGAGAAGATGCTGTATTTGCTGTGTTACTATCAATAGTAACACTATCCGCCTCACTTTCCTCATCGCTGAAAACATTTATAACCTTAATCTTATCGCACTTTTTTTCCAGTGCCTTAAGCTCATCCAGAAAAACTACATCACTAAGATTTCTAGTACCATACAGCAGAACTAAATTAAAATCTTCATCACCATCTGCAATTGCCTGAGCCATAGAATAAAACGGAGTGATACCGCTACCACCCGCAACACCAACCACAGTTTTTGCATCGCGCAATGAATCATAAACAAGAACATCCTGCGGAGCTGTTGCAACAACCTTTGTTCCTTCCTTCCAGTTTTCAATCATATAGTTTGAACAAAAGCCGCCGTCAATTCTCTTAATCGTTACCATGTATTTTCCTTCAAGAGAATCCTTTGGAGAAGAAGAAAGCGAATACGGACGTGAAACAACAGAATCTCCAATTTTCAGCGTAAAGCTTATGTACTGCCCGGCTGCAGCAAAAGCAAGCTTTGAAGTACCCGCTTCCAGATCAGGAAGAAAAACAAAACTCTTATATCCATTATGATGATCTATCACTTCAGAAATAACTAAAAACTGCTGGCGTGGATGAAGGGCCTTTGCCATTGTGTTAGGCGAGTATAACGAAAAATCCGGCAGCTTTGCATCGGAAGCAAGCTTAATGATTTTCTGTCTGATTTTACTTATCTGCAAAAAAGCCTGCGGCTTCAACACTTTAAGGATATTTTTTTTCACCACAGTTTTTATATTCTGTTCAGCCTTTTTAATACTCTGCTCTGCTTTTTTAATTTTATCTTTCATTTTTTTATCCTTACTTTCCTAACTTTTCAATAATCTCTTTTGCAACCATATCGCCAGTTACATACGCACAGCTGAATCCGTCACCATTTATTCCATGGCCGCCACAGAAGCTCAAACCCGGTATTTTAGTTTTTTCTTTAGCTGTATTTCGTGCCATAACACTGTCCCATTTTGTAACCGCATAACCGTAAGCGGTTCCTTCAGGTGTTCCAAGATAGCGGGCAAACGTTGCAGGAGTTGCATATTCAATTTCTTCGATATGTGAATGGATATCAATATTCATCAGCTTTTCAAAATCTTCTATGTACTTTACAAAAAACTCGCTCTTATACTTTTTGTAATCCTTTGGTTTTAAGGTTGCAGGGAAATCGGAACCAAGCCAAGGCACAGTGATAAATAACATACAGGTTCCTTCAGGTGAACAATCTGGAATAATTGCATTCAGACAATTGACGATATAAAGTAAATCTTTTTTTCTATTATCAAATTGTCTTCTTGGATTCGCATCTGATGCCACGAAAATCGTGTAATCTTCAATTCCAAGCTCTTCCTTTGAACAATCCAACCCTATATAAGCAGTCATCATAGAAAGACCAAAAGAGCGGGCATTTGCAAGCTTAAGTGCAATCTGCGGAATATGTCTCTGTTCCGAAAGATTGTAAACACTGTGAGGAATAATATTGGAAATAACTTCCTTTGCATATAACTTACGACCGTTAGTTTCAACTCCGCATACAGCACCCTTATCATTAAACAAAAACTGGGTAACTTCGCTGTTATACCAGATATCACCGCCAAAACGCTGAACTGCTTCTGCAAGTGCAATTGCCAGCTCATGTGAACGGTAATGAGGGATTACTACGCCATCTTTAACATAGCTGTTTACCATTAACAAAAAGTGGAATGCATTAAGCTCATCAGTAGGAACTCCAAGATAAGACCAGTATGTATTTATGATATTCTGAGCTTTTTCCGGAATGCCAAGAGCTGTCATCATTTCTTCTACAGAATGTGAACTGGAACGGATAAAGTCTGTATATTTAACCAGCATTTTAAGAAGATTAGGCTTACCTTTCATTTTATTGTTATAAGCCAGCGCTTCTTCATTTATTCTTTCAACATCAAACAGAGAATGAACTGCATCACGGCAACCAGGAACCGCAGCTTCTATAGAATCACAAAAACCTTCTATTCCAGCCTTTACCTTTACATCGTAACCGTTTTCGCCTTTTACAATTGTCCTGAAAAGGATATCGTCACGCTGCCATTCAATTTTTACACCAAGATTATTAAAAATCTCCGTAACCTGATCCGGTTCTTCTTCTGTACCAACACTGCACAATTCATGAAGCGAAGGCTCAAACTCAAACCGGCCACGCACAAAACTGGAAGCACATCCACCAGGAACATTGTTTTTTTCAAGCAGAAGTGTTTTCAGCCCGTTTTTCGCAGTAGTAGCAGCCGCAACAAGGCCACCGTTTCCTGCACCAACAACAATTACATCATATTGATTTTCATTGCTCTGTTTGTTTTGATTTTTCATTTTTCAAACCTACTTTTATATTTTTACATATTTTTTTTCATATTATTTACTTTTTTCGCTGATATTGATTTACACCAGCATTATTGCCGTTAGCATTCTTTCACAAGGTGATTTTGTGCGCCTGTAAGAACAGAAGCGGATTATTTCACCTGATTTCCCCCACTTATTTTCCATAGTCACTTCAGAATGGAACGTACAATACCCTGATGAGCTGATATTGCCTTCTGGAACGCCACATTCCATCACAGTCAATTTTACCGCTTCTTCAAGATTTAACAAATATTTTTTCTCACTTTTTTTATCATTTTTTCTATAAAAAATACGATTTAATTCCTTAAACCCACCTGCAGCAAACTCATCGTAAACATCCTGCCCTACTTCATAACAATTCTTACAGATATGCGGTCCAAGTCCTGCAAGAATATTCTCTGGATTACAACCAAAAATTTCTACCATAAGGTTTATTGCAACTTCAGAAATCCTTTTGACAGTTCCTTTCCAACCGCTGTGAACCATTCCAATAACCTTTTTCTCTGTATCCAGCAAATATACAGGAACACAATCAGCTTCAACTGTACAAAGCAGAAGTTTTTTCTCATTAGTGATTAAACCGTCATATTCCTCATATTCCGGGGATATTGGCCTTGAAACACCTTCGCCGGCATTATCTTTAGTAACAACACGGATTATTGAAGTATGTTTCTGAATTGTTTTTACCATTTGGTCAGGTTTTATTCCAAGAGACTGCCCAAGCTCAGAATAGTTCTCAAAACAGCCTTCTTCACCATATTTCCAGGCTATATTCTCTGATGTTGTAAAAACTGTTCGGACAAGACCTGTTTTTTCAAAAGCGGGCAAACTAAAGTATTTCATATTAAAAATAGAATAACATTGCTGAGTTATAGTGTCAAATAAATGATTATTATACTCAAATTTAACATACTAACGTTCGTTTTTTGATTAAATTACTAACGGTAGTTTGTTTTTAAACTAACAAACGTTCGTTCTTTAGTGATTTTTGACTTTTATAATGATAAATGTTTCACGTGGAACAATTTAGTTGATTGAAGATTAGGATTATAAAAAACGCTGTCATTATCGTGCTTGACACGATAATCTCATATAATTACTAGAAAGATTATCGGATCAAGTCCGATTATGACAAAACATATTGATAAGTAGCTGATAATGACAAAATTACTTTGATATCTAAGATATTACCAATACTTTATTAAACAAACTCTAAAAAACACTGAATTGTTCCACGTGAAACATTAAATACTCTATCTAACCCTTCTTATGAAAAAACTGTTCCACGTGAAACACTTTATAAGATTACATATTGAAAATCTCTGTCATTATCGTGCTTGACACTATAATCTCATCTAACAACACAGAGATTATCGAATCAAATCCAATAATGACAAAAACATATTGATAAACATCTGATTTATCAATCTTTATCTGATAAACATAAAACAAATCTAATGTTCCACGTGAAACATTTTATAAAATCTAATATTGAAAAACACAGTCATTACCATACCCGACACGGTAATCTCATCACAAAACCCGGAGATTATCGGATCAAGTTCGATAATGACAAGAACATTCGATAATGACAGAATACCTCAATACTCAACATTCATGACTAACAAATATATAAAACTTAATCAAAACAACGATATTTAATTGTTCCACGTGAAACATTAAGTACAAAATCAACAAAAGCTGATCACCCTCCCGACACTACCTACTGTTTCACGTGGAACACCTGGATTCCAGCAAAACAAAACTTTCACCCTCAAAACACAAGCTGCTTAAAATGTTCCACGTGAAACATCAATCGCAATACCTTCTAAAAAATTACACAAGTTCAAAAACTGTTTTACAACTATTTCTCTGGATCTCCCATCTATCCTGCCAAAGCTACAAAATCTCCATTGAATAATTCTATACCCTAACCACTCCTTTTTTCACAATCACTTTTCCCAACTCATATCCACCCAAAACAAAATAGATGATTCTTCACAACCAAATCTTTCCCTACAAATCCCAAACTATCTTCTGAACCATTTCAAATCTCTTCCTTTTTCCTCCAATCCCAAAACCAATAAACATCCATCTTCACAAACCTCCTACTCCACACACTCTCCACAACATCCACCCTCTCCACCACAAAACTTCTCCCATCACACCCTTCCTCTTCCACCTGTTTCACGTGAAACACTCCTCCCGTTTCACTCATCAAAAAATGTGGATAACTCTGTGCATACTGTGGATTTCTCTGGAGCCCTGATAAAAGTTTTCCTCAATTCTTATCGCCAAAACACAACAAAGTTATCCACAATTGTGCATAAAATGTGGATAACTTTTAGAGGCTTAATTCAACTGGTCATGGATTAGCGGCTTTAAAACAAAACAGGCTAACCGATAAAAATCGATTAGCCCTGCCCGATGGTAATATATATTCACACCCACAAACTATTTTGTTATTAGTTTTTCCCTTACTTCTCAATTATTTATTAAAAAAATTATTTTGTCAATGTAAAAAAACAAAAAAATTGAAAAAATCTCAGGAAAGTTTGTCTAAAACGTGTAACTCTATATAATATATAGACTTACACGTTTTAGATTATTGTTTTTCTTCTTCTTTGTCTTCTACTTTGTCAATTCCTACTAAAAAGTCAGGTTCGGTAACTTTTACAACCGTTACACCGGAAGCACCTTGTCCCTGCTCCTTAATATCGGTTGCTTTGAAGCGTAAAGTTTTTCCCTGGCTTGTCATACAAACCAGTTCATCTTTATCTTTTACATTTATTGCACCAATGATTTCGCCCTTACCGTCTGTATTTCCAAATACGCGCTGACCACCAGTTCCACGTCCATGTGTAGAATAAAGATCAAAACTGATTCGTTTTCCGTAGCCTTTTTCTGTCATCAAAATCATATTTGAATCTTCCTGAATTGGAACAGCTGCGGCAATTTCATCACCTTCTGTAAGCTTCATTCCCTTAATACCACATGTTGCACGACCCATTGAACGTACTGTATTTTCAGAGATTCTCAAGCCCTTTCCTCTTCGTGAAATAAGCATGATTTCAGAATTACCGTCTGTTGGAACTGCACTGATAAGCTTGTCGCCCGAGTTAAGTTTAATACCGATAATTCCTTTTGCCCTTGCATTTGCAAACTCAGTTGAGCGCACCTTCTTGATAATTCCCTGCGCCGTAATCATAAACAGGTACTTTTCATCAGAGAACTCTTTGAGCGAAACAATTGTAGTAATCTCTTCATCCGGACCAACCTGCAGCAAACCTTTGATATGAGCACCACGGCTTGTTTTTTCGCTTTCAGGAATCTCGTGAATCTTAAGCCAGTAAGCACGACCAACATTTGTAATAAAGAGCAGGTATTCTTTTGTAGAACCAATAAACAGCTTGTTTACATAATCATCTTCAAGAAGTGTTGTACTGTTGCTGCCGGTTCCTCCCCTACCCTGCTTTTTGTATTTTGTAACAGAAACTCGTTTGATATAACCAAGGCGGGAAATCATTACAACCATGTCCTCATCCTTAATCATATCTTCAAGATTAATCTGTTCAACTTCGTTATTTACAATTTCTGTACGGCGGTTATCACCATATTTATTTGCAAGCTCGTTTGTTTCATCTTTAATTATCTGAAGGATTTTTTCGTGATGAACAAGCAAATCCTGAAGATAATCAATCCAAGCCTGAAGCTCTTTAATCTCTTTCTGCAAATCTTCAATCTGCAAATGTGTAAGACGTTTGAGCTGCATATCGACGATTGCCTGAGCCTGTTCATCATCAAAGTTGAAGCGTTTTTCCAAACGGAGCTTTGCATCTTCTGTATCTCGGCTGGCCTTGATAATCTCAATTACTTCATCAATATTGTTGATTGCTGTAATGAGGGCTTCCAAAATATGCATTCGGTGTTTTGCAACTTTAAGGTCGTAAATTGTGCGGCGTGTAATAACTTCATCACGATGATTTACAAAATGCTGGATAAGCTGCTTGAGTGTAAGAACTTCCGGTTTTAAGTATGTTGCAGGTAACTGAAGTTCAGGTTCATTGTAACGAAGCTCACCTTCTTTTACCTGTGGAACAAGTGCAAGATTTATAACGCCAAAGTTTGACTGTAATTCTGTTTTTGCAAAAAGCTGATTAAGAACAATTTTTGTGATTGCACCTTTTTTCAAATCTACAACAAGGCGCATTCCTGTTCTATCTGAAGATTCATCGTTTGCATTTGTAACACCATCAATCTGTTTATCTCGGACAAGTTCCTTGATTCGACGGATTATATTAGTTGTGTTTACGCCATAAGGAACTTCTGTAAATACGATAGATTCGCGTCCATGCTTATCTGTTTCGATTATAAACTTTGAACGAATAACGATTTTACCACGTCCGGTTGTATATGCTTTTTTAATTCCGCTTGTACCATAAATTATACCGCCAGTCGGGAAGTCCGGACCTTTGATATAGTGCATCAGTTCATCTATTGTAATATCGTTATTGTCGATGTAAGCACCGATTGCAGCGGCAACTTCGCGGAGATTATGAGTAGGCATGTTTGTTGCCATACCAACGGCAATACCAGTTGTACCGTTACAAAGAAGGAACGGGAACTTTGCAGGAAGAACGCCAGGCTCATCACAGGTATCATCAAAGTTGCGGACCATATCAACAGTATTTTTGTTGATGTCGCTCGTCATCTCTTCTGTGATTTTTGACATTTTTGCTTCGGTGTATCGGTAAGCAGCTGGAGGGTCACCGGCGATTGTACCAAAGTTTCCCTGTGGAGTTACAGTTGTATAACGCTGGGCAAAATCCTGACCGAGACGAACAAGTGCATCGTAAACAGAAGCATCTCCGTGCGGATGATAGTGACCCAAAACTTCACCAACGATGGTAGCACATTTTTTAGTCTTTCCGCCGCTTGCAAGATGAAGAGTATCCATCGCATACATAATTCTGCGGTGAACGGGTTTAAGACCATCACGAACATCCGGCAAAGCACGCTGAACAATTACAGACATTGAGTAGTCAATATAAGCCTGCTTAACTTCGTCTTCAATTGGAATCTTTATGAGAGAGCCACCTTCGGCCGTTTTGATTTCTTCCATCATTTTCTCCAAAGCATATTTAAATAATTATACTACTATAGCATAATTTTCATTTTTAGTCTTTAGCTTGATGAAACTAACGAGTGGTAGTTGTAGATTCTAACAAATTGTAATGAAAACAGTTGTTTACTTACTTATAATCAATTAAATCGAAAACTTCAAAAATCTCAAAATCAGACGGATTTGCGGTCCACAGTTCTGTTACACCAGATTCAGCAAACGCAGCTGCCATATGAGTATCCTGGATACGATTACGACCCAGCTTATACATATTTGTCCAGAGAAGCGCCCTTTTCAGTGAGTTTTCATTTGGATAAATAATTTTAATTCTTTCCTGGTCTACCCAAAACCAGGTACGTTCCAAAGCCTGTTCCATAGAAAGAGGATTATTAAATCTTCGTGAATCTGTAATTACATGCTGAAACTCAAGAAAACTTTGATTAAAAATAGCAATCACGGAATGTTTTTCTTTTTGCCATTTTTCAAAAAGTTTAACTGCTTTTTTATGACGAGGTGAATCCAAAATCTCAAGGTCTATTAAAAATGTGGTATCAATTCCAATCAAAATCCTCTCCCAAGCAATTCATTCTGATAATCTTTAGAAATCCAATCTTTTGATCCTGTTTTTATACCACCAAGAGAAACAGGTTTCCATTCATTCAATGATTTTTTTTTGTTTGCATGATTTTGAATATATTCATCCATAGCTTCACGTACCAATTCCGCTGCTTTGCGATTTTGGTCTGCTGCCATTTGTTGAAAAATTAGATATTTTATTTCCTGTAAATAAACCGTTACCGGCTTTTTTTTCATAGAGATTGCCATATCTATAATATACATATGTTATATATGTATGTCAAGAAAATTGTGTAAACTTATATTATCTCTTTCATATCTACTTTTAAATCCGTTTTTTCATTTTTTACAGCAATTTGAAAATCATCTTCATAGATTATTTCGCCGGGGATTTCAGTGGTTTCGGAGCGGTAAAGCTTTAAGCCGTATTTAGCGCACATTTGACGGTAGAAGGTTAGCTGGTTCCAGATGTCGTTGCCCTGAGGTGTGTCTTTAAACCAAGTAACGGCATGGTCTGGATTTCCCTTATCATAGAAAGGAGGAACGGGGAGGACCTTTTCAAAATATTCGCGCTGCTTCCAGTATTCGGCGGTTTCTTCTGGTGTGAGGATTTTGGCATCTACAAGTTTACCGACTGTTGTAAAAATGCCGCGTGGCTT
>JAEEGJ010012526.1_pt1 | contig 20959 bp, 12 predicted proteins | sample 8958761 | NCBI WGS metagenome assembly JAEEGJ01 (sample SAMN16246546, study PRJNA631951) | gut metagenome | biome: gut microbiome; feature: rumen; material: RS-attached | host: Bos | place: Iran: Karaj | collected 2018-10
GAGAAACGGCCAATACCGTCTGTATTTTTGGCCTCAGCAATATCTTAGCGGCGTCGCGGTGAGCGAAAACGGGCCGGGCGGACCATATAAGGACGCGCTCGGCAAGCCGCTTATACCGAAAGGCATGGTCGACACGGCGTGCTATGACCCGACGGTTTTCATCGACGACGATGAAAACAAAACGCCGTACATCATGTTCGGCTTTACGTGCATCGGCAAAAAGTATTATATAGCGCGCTTAAACGAAGATATGATCTCTTTGGCGGAGCCGCCGAGACCGGTAGAGCTTGAGCCGAACTGGGACAGCGACGCGTGCTGGCTGACGAAGCATAACGGCGTATATTATCTTAACACTCACGAGGCGCGTTTTGCCACGTCAAAAAACATTTACGGCCCTTATACGTTCCATGGGAAATTCATGGATGATTTTACCGTTGACCACGGCACGTTTTTCACGTATCACAATCAAACGTATTTCACGTACGGAATACCGGAAAATCTCGGAGACGAAAAGATAGATCCGTATTACAGAACGACGAAGATCGTATACGCGCACTTCAGGGATAACGGCGATATAGTGACCGACGATTTTATAAAAATACACGGCGTCGGTCAGTACGACGCGAATTGGGACGTGATAAAAGGCGAATGGTATTTTGCCGCCTCCGACGGTATATACAAGAAAGAAAACAAAGACGGATTTGAAATAAGAGGTATAAAAAACGGCTCATATCTTTATTATCAGAATGTGGAACGTATGCGTCAGAACGCCCCGATAGAACTGCGCGTATCCAACGGAAACGACAAGCCCTGCACAATAGAGATACGCGAAAACAGTCCGTTCGGCGCGATACTCGGCTGTCTTAAAGTCAAAAATACCGGCGACTTTGACAAATTCAAAACATTTTCACTTGAATTGGATAATACTTACGGCACTCACAATCTCTGCTTCGTATTCAGAAGCGAAACGGAAGAAGCGTGCCGGTTTGAAGATTTCAGATTTGAAAAGGTCAGACCGTAAAAGGATAAATATATGAAACTGAAAGCAACGGGTAATTATTTAAGCTCGCCGATAAGCAAAAAGCTCGCGTCAAATTTTATTGAGCTCGGCTACGGTCTGCAGGTCGAGGGCATGGCGGCGGAAATGTTTTTCAACCGCAGTTTCGAGTTGTTTTATCCGTACAGGATGATAAACAAGCTGTGGTTCGATCTGCTTGACGACGAGACAGACCTTTCCTCACGCTGTGAGACGGACTGGCGCGTTTTTGACTGGTACCATTCATCGTACGAGCATAACGCGTGGTTCGCTTTCCCCGGCACGGCCGGATATCAGCCGATATGCGACGATTCAACGTTTATAATCGAAAAATCGCCGACGGCAGACGTTTCTATCCGTTTAGTTGACGACGCCGTGCACGGAAAGACCGCGATGTACGTCGAAAACGAAAACGGCGAAAAAGGCGGTCTCGGTCAGGACGGCAAATACTGTTTTGCCGGCGTAAAATACAATTTTAAAGGAAAGATTAAAAAGATACGCGGGCAAGGCGACGTCTGTGTCGCGCTGTATAAAGAAGGAACGGTGAGCGAACCCGTATGCGTGTCTTCTCTGCCTTGCATAGGAGATACTTATACGGAAGTAAACGCGCAGCTGTACGTTTCCGAAGATGGCAGATACACGTTCGTTTTGCTTATACCGCCGCAGTCGGCGTTCGTCTGCGACGATTTTTCGCTCAAACCCGAGGACGAGGTGCGCGGCTTCAAAAAAAGCGCCGTGGAGGCGGGAGCGTACGTATCTCCGGCGGTCATTCGCTGGCCGGGCGGCTGTTTTGCGTCGTTTTACGACTGGCGGACCGGCGTGGGAGATAACCGTCAGCCTTCCTACTCGTATTTCTGGGGCGGGTTTCAGTATAACGACATAGGCACGGACGAGCTCGCGTCGTACGCGGAGGCGGTAGGCGGGGAAAGTATGATCTGCGTCAATATGTACCACCCGTTCAAGCGGTATTACGAATACGTACCCCCCGAGTCGCTTGGCGGCGACCCGAACGACAAAACACTGCACGCAGCGCTTCACGACCGCGATCTGATACAGTTTACGGACAAGCAGAAAGGCGCCGCGGAGGCCGCCGCGTGGGTGCAGTACTGCAACGGCGACGAAACGACGGAAGGTGGCAGGCAGCGCATAAAAAACGGCAGAGTCAAGCCGTATAACGTAAAATACTGGGAAATGGACAACGAAGCTCACCGCTGGTTTACCGCGGAAGAATACGCAAAGACGTGCGTTTTGTATTCAAAGGCGATGAAAGCCGTTGATCCGAGCATAAAAATAGGTATGATCTCGTACTGCTTCTCCGACGAAGCGCTTGAAAAAATGGTTATGATAGCCGGAGAGCACATAGACTTTTTAGCCGACCGCGGTTTTGAAGAAAAAGATCTTGAAAACAAGATAAGGATAATAACCGAATACAACAAAGCGCACAAAACTGATATAAAATACTGCAACACGGAATGGCTGCCGTTGAACGGCGCGGACGTTTACAACATGGTGCCGCGGTCGCAGACGAAGACGAACAAGTGCTATATGTTCAGCAAATGGTCGTACGCGCTTGACGGCGCGGCAACGCTTATGATGTGGCAGAGGCACGGCGGGATCGTTGATTTCGTAAACTTCAACAACCTTGCAAACACACACTCGCAGTCCGTTATAGAAACGCCGAAAGAAGGCGCGTATATAACCGGGCCGGGCATGATGATGCACAGATTTGCAAAAACAAAAGCGTACAGAACGCTTCAGATAGAAAACTATCACCCGGACCGCAAAGACCCTATACAAATACAGTTGTCCGAGACCGAAGACGGAGATTTTCTCGTGCTCAATATTCTCGACCGCTGTGAAGAAGACGGCGGGCTTGAGCTTGACTTATCCGTTTTCGGCGTGCCGGACGGCGAATACGGCGGGATATGCCTTTGCGGCGACAGCCTTATTTCAATGAACACGTTAAACGACACGCAGGTAAAAGAACGTCCCGCAGCCGTAAACGTTAAAGACGGCGTACTTTACGCAAAAGTAAGAAAACTCTCGTTTTCCGAGTTCGTTATAAAAAAGACAAAGGCGGCAAAATGAAAAAAGCGGTTATAAAGCCGGGCAAACCCGGTAATGCGTTTAAAAACGGACTGTTCGGCGTAAACGCGGAGATAACGCGAAAAGGATATTTCGGCGGTCTGTCCGCTCAGATGATAAACAACAGAAAATTCTTTGCGGGCGATACCGCGCCTTCCGGCTGGGATTGCGATAGTTTTGAATATATCACAAACAGAAGAGACGAAAGCCTCTGCGGCAGTAATTTCGTTATTCTCCGCGGCGGCTCGATGCGCCAGACGTCGGAGTTTATCGCGCTGAAAACCGGCGAAAAATACGGGGCGAAAGCGTGGGTAAAGGCGCTGTCCGATAACGCATTTGTCACTATTGGCGTAAGCGGGGCTGAAAAACGTTTCAGCGTACCGCAAAGCGAAAAACCGTATATAGAATTATCGTTTGAGTTTGACGGAGCGGAGACAGACAACGGTACGTTTACCGTAAAGACGGAGGGCGATATTGCCGTATTTGAGGTGTCACTACTGATATCCGACAACTTTTACGGCATGCGGCGCGACGTAATAGATGCGCTCAAATATATCTCGCCGTCTTCGCTGCGTTTCCCCGGCGGGTGCGCGGCGGATCACTTTGACTGGAAGCAAAGCTTTAAAGCGCCGGAATTCAGAGTACCGGCGCACGGCGGCGACAAATGGTTTCTTTTCCGCGATACGTACAATCAGGACTGCCTCGATATCGGCATAAACGAATTCATGATGCTTTGCAAAGAACTCGGCGCCGAGCCGGAATACACCGTAAGTCTATTATTATCCGACGGCGAAGACGCGGCGGATATAGTCGAATACTGCAACGGTGACACCGATACAAAATACGGCGCATTAAGACAGCGGATCGGATTTGACAAGTTCAACGTAAAGCTTTGGTATATAGGAAACGAAGCGTACTTTTTCGGGCGCGAATATCAAAAGGACGGCGCGCTTGCCGCAAAACGTACGGACTATCTTATAGCCGCTATGAAAAAAGCCGATCCGAGCATTGTCCCCGTCGTAGGTCTTACGTGGGCAAAGGATTTTCAGATATGGAACTACGATTTTGTCGCCGCGTGTGAAAGCGATTACGAATACGTTTCATTCCACGACTATATCGGCATCCTGCCCGACCCGACGCAGGGACACAACGGCATGGCGACGGCGGAAATGCTTGAAAGTAATCTGCAAAACGGAGAAAGTTACGGTCTGGAATTCTACAAAAACGGACTTTATCCCGACCGCTTTGATAAAATAAAAGTCTGCGCGGACGAGTGGAATTACTCGTGGGGACAGGACAGCAATAACGCTCTGTTTTTTTCAAACGCGCTGCAATTCCACTTTTTTGCAAAAAGCGGCGAAAAATATCATATAGAGCGCGCCGCGTTCTTCATGCCGGTAAACGAGGGGATGATAACGGTCAAAGGCGCTGAATGTAAAACCGAGAGCACAGGCGAGTTCTTCCACTTTATGAAAGGCCATAAAGACGGCGTTATCTGCGCATGCGATACGGACGATCCGCTTGACGTTTTATGCACGAAACACGGTGAAAAACTCTTTATGTCCGTGATAAACAGGCACGCTGAGCCGCAAAAAATTTCAGTCGACGGATATGAGATCGCGTCCGTTACGCAGATAGCGGTCAAAGATTACGGTTTTGACAGCAATGATTTTGAAATAATTCACGGCGGCGATACGCTCTATGGTCACAGCGTTATGTTCATGACGCTTACAAAGAAGGGGTAATATGGAAAAATATAAGGACAGATCACTTTCATCATCCGAAAGGACCGCGGATCTTTTAAGCCGCATGACAACAGAAGAAAAGGTCTTTCAGCTTTCAACGCAGATAATTTTTGACGTTTTTGGCGACGAGTACAAGCAAAAGCGCGATCATCGCCTCGGCAGTTTCCGCAATCCGGGACACTTCATGCACTATAAAGACAATAAGACGTCAAAGCCGTCCGAGGTCGCGCGCTTCATAAACGAAGACGTAAGAAAATCTGTTGAAGCAAGCCGTTTAGGCATTCCCGCAATAGAAAACGGAGAGGCGCTGCACGGCGCGCAGTGGGGCATGGCGACGTGCTTTCCGCAGCCGATAGCGCTGGCGGCTACGTTCGATCCGGAGCTTGTGTCCGGCGTCGCAGATATTATAGGCAAAGAGGTCGCGGCGGCGGGCGTAAGGCAGGTGTTCGCGCCGGTAGTGAACATTTCGCGCGACTGCCGCTGGGGGCGCACGATGGAGACTTTCGGGGAAGACGTGCTCCTCTGCTCCGATATGGGAGAGGCGATGTGCCGCGGCTTTCAGAAAAACGGCGTTATAGCTACGCCAAAGCATTTTGCAGACAACTACGCGGACGGCGGGCGCGATTCAAACGAATCTCACTCGTCGTGGCGTACGCTGTACGAAGTATATCTGCCGCCGTTCAAACGCTGTATCCAAAAGGGCGGCGCAATGTCCGTTATGGCGGCGTATAACGCGGTGGACGGCGTTCCCTGCTCCTGCAACAGAAAACTGCTTACGGAGATTTTGCGTAAAAAATGGGGCTTTGACGGCTTCGTTGTCTCCGATTACAACGGCGTAACGGACGTTTACGGCGCTCATCACGTATCAGACAGCGAAGCGAAAGCGACGGCGATATGCATAAAAGCCGGACTTGAAGCGCCGCTTCCGCACCGGTGCGAGAAAAACGTCTTTGAGGCGCTTGAAAAAGGGTATCTGACCGAGGCCGACGTAGACCGCGCCGCAAGCCGCATATTAAAGGCAAAATTTGATATAGGTTTGTTTGATACACCTTACGTAAACGAAGATACGATAGACGGTCTGGTCCGCTGTGAAGCGCATAAAAAAGCCGCGCTTGACTGTGCGCGGCAGTGTCTTGTGCTTTTAAAAAACGACGGCGTTCTGCCGTTTGACAAAAACAAGATCAAAACCATAGGCGTTTTCGGCAAAGGAGCGGATACCGTTCCCGTCGGCGACAATTATTCCGGACCTTATCAGGGCTGGCGCGCGGACGACGCATATACGCCGCTCGGCTATTTACGCGAATTTGCAAAAGGCATAAATATAATAACCGGCACGGATGAAGAAATAAAGCAAAAAGCGCCCGGCTGCGATATTTGCCTGTATTTTACCAAAATGCTTGAGGGCGAAGGGCGCGACAGGTGCAATATAAGATTATCCGCCGAAAAGCGGAGATTTGATACCGAAAACTCCGGCGGTATGATAGTGGATCAGGCAAAGGCGGAGGCAGGCGACGATCAGGAGACGGCGATAGCCGAAATGGTGAAAGCAAACAAAAATTCCGCGGTGATACTGTTAAACGGTGCGCCGATAGATATGACCGGCTGGATAGAAAAAGTTCCCGCCGTGCTTGAGGCGTGGTACCCCGGCGAGCAGGGCGCGCAGGCTGTATGCGAGGCGCTTTTCGGTATCGTCAACCCGTGCGGCAAGCTTCCCATGTCGTTTCCGAAATCCGTCGGACAGTTACCGCTTTACTATTCCTACAAACCGAGCGGACGCGGATATCATTATAACGAAAACGACGGAAAACCCCTGTTTGAATTCGGTTTCGGGCTTTCATATACGGAATTCAAAATAGACAACGTAACTTGTTCCGTTGATGATAACGGGCTTACGGTCGGCTACGATATAGAAAACACGGGAAAATACAGCGGCGCGGAGGTAGTACAGATATACTTTGAGGGAAGAAATTGCGGCGTCGTCCGTCCCATATCCGAGCTTAAAGCGTACAGAAAGACGCGCCTGCAGGCCGGTGAGAAAAAACGAGAGATCTTAAATATCGATGACGAAGCGTTCAAATACTACAACGCGGAGCTTGAATACGGACTGTTTGACGGAGATTATACGGTAAAGCTCGGAACGTCATGCTGTAAGATTTTGCACACGTTTGAGGTGTCTGTAAAAGACGAAATAATAAAAATAAAATAAATAAACCGGCGATATGCCGGTTTTTTTACGGTTTGATACTTAAACATCCGTTTTTGCAAAGCTTTTCGCTCAGCCTGTCCGGTTGGTGACCTCCGATATAAAGCGTTATTTCACCGTCCGGGCTCACGCGCTCGCCGCTGTAAAGCACCGCTTTTATGAATTTCTTATCCGCCTTTACCGTTACCGTCTTTTCTTCTCCCGCTGCAAGCGTGACCGCAGTCACGGAGCAGAGACGGTATTTCGGCGTTTCGGTCCTGCTGTCGGTAAAATGAGCATAGACCTGCACTTTTTCACACACGTCGTATTTACCCGCGTTTTTCAGCGTAACGCCGAGCGTCAGCGTATCGGCGTCATCCGATACCGCCGTCGCTTTTTTGTATTCCACGTCGGTATACGATAAGCCGAAGCCGAACGGATAAAGCGGCTCCGCCTCACTGTACGCGTAAGTTCTGTCGTCCATCGAATAATCCGATATATCGGGCAGTACAGCATCGCCCTTGTAAAACGTTATCGGCAGTCTGCCGGAGGGCGAGCAGTCGCCGTGCAGTATTTCCGCAGCCGCAAGTCCGCCGAGCGCACCGGGATACCACAAATGTAAAACGGCTTTCGCTTTTTTGCTCACCACATCGCCGGGATCCGCGGCGGAGCCGCACGTGACGAGCACGACGACGTTTTCGCATATATCGCATACGGCTTCCGCAAGCTTTATCTGGCACCGCGGCAAGTACGACGTAGTTCTGTCTCCTCTGTAAAAGCCCTCGGCTTCGTACGGCATTTCCTCGCCCTCTATCGAGCTGTCAAGTCCGAGGCAAAGCACGACCGCGTCAGCCTCCGACGCGGCGGCGAGAGCGCCGGACAAAAGCTCTTCTCCGTCGGACCCGCGCGTTGAAACGAGCGCGGAGCCCGTGGCGACGGATATTTCCGCGTCTTTGAATACGCGCCTTATCCCGTCCGCGACGGTGATATATTCGGGCGATCTGCCGTTGTAATTGCCCTCAAGCGCCCGCACGGAATTCGCGTTCGGACCTATGACGGCTATGCGTTTGTATCTGTCGTTAAGCGGAAGAAAACCGTTATCGTTTTTGAGCAGGACAGCGCTTTGCCGCGCTGTTTTCAGATTCAGCTCGCGGTGCTCTTTACAGTTGACCTTTGAATACGGTATATCGGAATAAGGTCTATGCTCTTCAAATTCTCCGAGCAGGGCGCGGATCGTATACAGCCTTACCGCGGCTTTTGTCAGATCCTCGTTTGTTATAAGATCGTGTTCGTACGCATCTATCAGCTTTTCATACGTGTTTCCGCAGTTTAAATCACAGCCTTTTTTCAGCGCCAGAGCCGCGGCTTCCTCCGCCGTTTCCGTGCAGTGATGACCGTTTGCTATGTCGGAGATCGCGCCGCAGTCGGATACGAAATAGCCTTGAAAGCCCCATTTTCCGAACAAAATCTCTTCCATAAGATACGAATGGGCGCAGCACGGCTCGCCGTTCGTTCTGTTGTACGCGCCCATAACTCCGGCGACGCCGCATTCAACGCACGCTTCAAAAGCGGGGAGATACGTTTCCCACATATCCTTCATACTCGCTCTTGTATCGCAGACGTGGCGCGTATATTCGGGTCCCGAATGTACGGCAAAATGCTTTGCGCACGCGGCGGCTTTCAGATATTCACCGTCGCCCTGTATGCCTTTGACGTATGATACGCCCATGCGCGAGGTCAGATACGGATCCTCGCCGAACGTCTCCTGTCCGCGTCCCCAGCGCCCGTCGCGGAATATATTGATATTCGGCGCCCAGAACGTGAGGCCCTTGTAAATACCGCGGTCACCGAACTGAACGTTTTTATTGTATTTCGCCCTCGCCTCGTCGGAGACGGCGCAGCCTACCTCATATATAAGCTCCGGGTCAAACGTCGCCGCCATACCGATAGCCTGCGGGAATACCGTCGCGGTATCCGCGCGCGCAACGCCGTGCGCCGCCTCGTTCCACCAGTTGTATTCCTTTATTCCGAGGCGCTCTATCGCCGCAGACGTGTATAAAAGCTGAGAGATCTTCTCATACGGCGTCATTTCAGATACGATCTTTTCGGCTTTTTTTCTTGCCTTATCAAATCCTTTTCTGTTCACGTTTACCTCTTTTTCAAAGCGGTCCTGATTCAACCCTCAAACGCTGCGACGAGCTGTGCGGTAAGAACCTGCTCCGTCCATTTGCTGACTTTGTTCGCGCCGCCGCCCGGGCATTTTTTATACAATCCTGCGACAAAGTCGTTGCCGGTGGTCTGATAACGGCCTTTTCTGAAATCCGCCGCTTCGTACGGAAGTCCCACCCACGAGCGCGTTTCACCTATCTTATAAGTCTTCGCGTCGTTCCAGACCCACGCCGGAGTCGGCCACAGTCTTTTTGAGTTCGTCGCGTCTATCGCGTCGTAAAACTCTTTGTCCGGGCCGCCCTGCCCGTGATGTCCCATTTGTACGTATTCTGATTTAAGCTGTTCCGGCTCGTATTTTTCAAGCAGTTTTTTGCCCTCGTCCGAGGCGCAGTCCGCGAGGAACAAAACGGAATGATCGCCGTATACCATGCGGATTATAACGGACGTGCTGTTTACGTATTTCGCCTCTTTCCACCACGTGAAAAGTATGTCGAATTTTACGCCGTCCACGTCTATGCAAAGCCCTTTGTCGATCGATTCCGCGTTTATGACCGCGCCGTTTATAAGATCGTAATAGTAGTTCTCCGCGCCATCCGGTGGGGTATATTTATCCTCCGGTATATCGGCGCCCTTTATCCCGGCAAAAGCGTTTACTTTATAGTAATTGTCAAATCCCTTTTTGAGCTTTGCAAGCCTTTCAACGTCGTAATCCCCGGCGCCGGCCGCACTGTCCCATTCCACGCCGATATCGGGAAAATCAAAATAGAAATTGTTTATTTTATAATTTGAGTTTTCGTTATACTCGTTCAGCATTTTGGCAAGCTCGTAATAATGGTCCCTGTGCTCGTGTGAAAGAAACCACGCCTCCACCTCAAAATAGCCGTTCTCGTCAAGTCCGAGTATCGCTCTTATCGCGGCCTGAAGATACGTTTTTGATTCTACGCCCGTTCCGTCTATGCCGCCGTCTATCACAACGACCTTGCTATCCGGCGTTATTATAACGTACGACATCATAAGGCTTGACGTCTCCGGTACGAGCTGATACAGCTTTACTGTCCCGGTCTGCTCCGGCTCCGGCTCTTTTGTTTCTTCTTCGGTCGTTTCTTCCGCTTCCGTCTCCGTGCCGGTTATCTGATTGTCCGTATACGCGGGTTCGGTCTGCGTCGTCTCAGACACCGTGCCGGTGCACGCCGTAAGAAGCATGAGCGACGATATGACAAGTGAATTGAGTTTTATGATTTTGCCGATTTTTTTCATATTATTTCTCCCGGATATTCATATCGCTTGCGAAAATTAAAACAAATCAACTGTTTTTCTGTATTTCAAGCACTCTTTCAAGGTCGTATTTTTCTATGAACTCTTCAAGGCACAGGTTTTCCTCGCGCATTTTCGTTGCGGCGTATCTGCCCACGTAGCGCAGTATATACGGGCGGAAGCCGACGCCGGTAACGCTCGATTTGCCTTCGGGATAACGAATTATAAAGCCGTATTTGTAAGCGTTGTTTGCAAACCATTTAAACGTCGCCGTATTGCCGAAATCGCTCTTCGGCTCGTAATAAAGCTCCACGGAAAGGCCGAGCAGACTTTCGTCAAGCGCGGGATCGGAAGCGGCGGAATCCTCAAACGTGTGGTATCCGCTGTAAATATTGAACCTCGTTTTGTCCTCCACGTCGCGGACTTCCTTCATCATCGCTTCAAGCGCTTTTGCGGCTATGCTGCGGAGCATCACGGGCTCTTCCACCGAATCCGCCTGTATGACTGTTTTCACAAGATCCGCGTACTGCCGCGTTTCCGTTACTCTGTGAGAAGCGTTTACGACGCTTATGTAACCGTATACGTTAGTCGGGTTTATAGCGTCTATATAAGGCGTGACGTCTATTTTATACGTCGCGTCGTCGATATCGTCCGCCAGAACGCCCTCGTCTATCTTTTCAAGCGTTACCGCGGCTTTTATGCGGAACGTCACCGGCTCGTACATCGCCGTCGCGCCGTTTATCTTCTGCTCGTATTCGTTTAAGATCTTTTTATATACTTTTATTGAGGCTCTTGCGTTATCCGACTCAGGCGTGAATTCGCAGACTATCCCGGTCGCGTAAGCGGTGAAAAAGCTCATGGGTATATACAGCTTGCCGCTTTTTTCGTACGTCGGCGCCTGAAGTCTTATCTCGTTTTTATTTACTATCGCGCGGTTGGAATTCTTATAAAACGTGACTGTATCGTTTCCGTCGTCCGGGGATATGTATTTTATCTCCTCATCCGTGCCGGTCACGGTAAAGCCGCATAAAGTGACTATGTCGTTGCCGCAGACGTACACAACGCCGTCTTTTACGAGCGTGTCGTACGATACACGCACGGTATCCAACACGAGCCCGACCTGGTACGATATGTTTTTGTGATCTGCCTTTTTGTTGTAGCCGAGGAAAAGACGCGTCGCGCCGAAACTTATTGCAAACACGAGCGTGCCTATACCGGCGGCTATGAGAAGATACAGCAAAAATCTCGTGATATTCGCTTTTATGCCGGCGGAAGTCTCCGCGGCGTATTTCTTATCGATCTCTTTTTGTACCTGTTGATGCTCTTCTTTATATTCCTGCTCTATTTTTTTGCGCTTTGAAAATAGCGGCCTGCGGCGCTGTTTCTCATCATCCTTTTTGTACGGTTTGCCGTATTTCGGGTGGATCTTTTTTTCTTCTTTATTTTCTTTTTGCGGCTTTTTCTTTTCTTTTTTTACTTTCTGCTTTTTTTCTTTTGGCTGTTTTTTATTTTTTGTCTCTTCTTCTTTTGCGGACAAAACAGCCGCTTCTTCTGCTTCTTTTGCAGCATCAGACGCGGCTTTTGCTTCCTCTTCCGCTTTTATTCTCTGCTCTTCTTTTTCCTGCAGGAGCTTCTTGTGGTGATACATAAAATCAAACTCGTCAAACATCTGCTGCTCGACTTTGTTTTTCATTTTTAATCACCACCTTTCTGTATAATTTTGCGGATCAGGTTTTATATTTTTCTATTACTTTTTTTATATCAAATTCGTTTTCGAAAAGCAGTCCGTACGCTTTTTCTGCGTCTATATCAAGTATCTCCGATACGATGTTCGCGCACCTTGCTTTAAGCTTGTCGTTTGTGGGCTTGACGCAGATCATCAGATTTTCGTACACTCTGCCCGTCTTTATCATAGAGCAGGTCGAGAGCATATTGAGGATAAGCTTCTGCGCCGTGCCGCTTTTCAGCCTCGTCGAGCCGGTCACTACCTCAGGCCCCGTGTCAACGGACATCTTTATATCCGCCGCCTGATCTAATTTTGAGCCGGGGGACGACGAGATCGAGCAGACCGTCGCTCCGGCTTCTTTTGCCGCCGCCATGGCGCCGAGCACGTACGGAGTTCTGCCGCTTGCGGCAATACCTACCAGAACGTCGTTTGCGGTCAGTTCTCTGCTTTTTATCTCGGCGTAACCGGTATCAAAGCTGTCCTCCGCTCCCTCCGAGCTTTTGCGCAGAGCCTTGTCTCCGCCGGCTATTATGCCGACGACGAGGCTGTCGTCAACGCCGAAAGTGGGGGGACATTCGCTTGCGTCCAGCACGCCGAGCCTGCCGCTCGTCCCCGCGCCGACGTAATACAGATGACCGCCGTTGTTAAAAGCTTCCGCTATTTTATCTACCGCTTGTGCGACCTCGGGCAGCACCGCGTCTATCGCGTCAAACGCGGCTTTGCTTTCGCTGTGCATGAGCGTCACCATGTCAAGCGTCGGCAGAGTGTCTATATGAGTCGTGTTCGGATTTCTTTTTTCCGTGTTTATCTTATCCGTGTTTATCATTCTCAGAGCTGTATCAGATGGTAGTTCATTATGATGTAGGCGAAAACTATGGAAACGATGGACAAAAGCTTTATGAGTATGTTTATCGCCGGGCCGCTCGTGTCTTTGAGCGGGTCGCCCACTGTGTCGCCAACGACGCCGGCTTTATGAGGATCCGAGCCTTTGCCGCCGTGTTTTCCGCTTTCTATATACTTCTTTGCGTTGTCCCACGCGCCGCCGGAGTTGGACATGAATATCGCAAGCATGAAGCCCGCTACGGTCGCGCCGCAGAGCATACCCGTAATGCCGTTAGGTCCTAAAAGCAGACCGATAACGACGGGCGCGAGTACCGCTAAAACGGACGGAAGTATCATCTGTTTGAGCGAGCTTTTAGTGCAGATATCAACGCATTTTGCGTAATCCGGCTTTTCCTTGCCCGTCAGAATCCCGGCTTTTTCCTGGAATTGTCTGTGCACCTCGCCTATTATGCTCTGCGCGGATACGCCGACGGAATCCATCGTCATTGCCGCGAAAACGAACGGGAGGCTCGCGCCTAAGATTATGCCTACGAGCGTTACCGGATTCGTTATATCTATTCTGAATTGGAAGTTGCCGCCGAGCATATTTATGCGCTGCGTGAAAGCGACTATCAAAGACAGCGCGGTCAGCGCGGCCGATCCTATAGCAAAGCCTTTGCCGGTAGCGGCTGTCGTGTTGCCGAGTGAGTCAAGAGCGTCCGTTCTGTTTCTGACTTCTTCATCCATGCCCGCCATCTGCGCTATGCCGCCGGCGTTGTCCGCAACGGGGCCGTATGCGTCTGTTGCAAGCGTTATGCCGAGAGTCGACAGCATACCTACGGCGGATATGGCTATACCGAACAGACCTTTGTTCATTCCGTCTCCAAGATTGCCGCCGGAGACGAGGAACGACGCGATTATAGATATTGAGATTATTATGACCGGAGCAATTACCGATCTCATACCGAGCGACAGACCGCTTATGATTATAGTAGCCGGGCCTGTTTCGGACGCTTTTGCAAGCTTTTTGGTCGGTTTATAAGTATCCGAGGTGAAGTATTCCGTAAAATAGCCTATAAGGACGCCGGCTAAAAGTCCGGAGACTACCGCGCCGTAAATGCCGAGGTTTTCCTTGCCGAGTATGAAATATACTACCGGGAACGCACATACGGCGAACAGAGCTGCGGCTATATACGTGCCGCGGCGCAGCGCGCCTAACAGTTTTTTCTGATCCGTGCTCGTACCGCATCTGACGAAGAACGTGCCTATAACGGAGCAGATCATACCGACTACCGCGAGGATAAGCGGCACCATCATCCTCGTAAACAGCGCTCCTCTGTCTGTTGACGCGCCTTCCTGAGGTACGCCGAACGCACCGAATGCGAGCGCGACGGCTGAAATAATGGAGCCTACGTACGATTCGTACAAATCAGCGCCCATACCTGCGACGTCGCCTACGTTATCGCCGACGTTATCGGCTATAGTGGCGGGGTTTCTCGGGTCGTCCTCGGGGATGCCGACTTCGACTTTACCGACAAGGTCCGCGCCCACGTCGGCGGCTTTTGTGAACACGCCGCCGCCCACACGGGCAAACAGCGCCATTGTTGAGGCGCCTATGCCGAACGTTATCATAGCGCCGGACAGCTCTGCCGGGCTGAGCTTGAAGGCGTATTTCAAAAGTATGAACCACAGTGACGTGTCAAGCAGTCCGAGGCCCACGACGATAAATCCCATAACGGAACCCGCGGAGAACGCAACGCGCAGACCTTTGTTCAAGCTGTTCTGCGCCGCTGTCGCCGTTCTGCCGTTTGCCGCCGTGGCTATCTTCATGCCTAAGAAACCGGACAATCCGGAGAATACGCCTCCCGTAAGGAACGCAAACGGCGTGAATCCGTTTATAAGTCCCTCCGGCATACCCGCCGGCTTTATGAACGATAAAACGAGCAGTACAAGAAAGACTACCGCAAAGAAGATGCAAACCGTTTTATACTGACGTTTCAGATATGCGTTAGCGCCCTGCTTTATAATACCGGACAGTTCTCTGACCTTATCGTTTCCCTGATCCGCGCGTTTTACTTTGTAAGCGTTATATACAGCGAACAGAAGCGCGATCAGAGCACCGGCAGGCGCGATCCAAATCAAATCCATGATAAATTATCCTTTCCGGAGCCTGTTTAATTATTCCTCGTTCTCCCAGTTGTGCCATACGTCCGTGACGTCGTCGTTCTCATCGAGTTTTTCCAAAAGCAGACCCATTTTTCTTATCTGCTCCTCGTCTGTCAGAGTAACGTACATGGAGGGTATTTTTTCCTGCTCGGAAGAAATTATGTTATATCCTTTTGCGGTAAGAGCGTCCGTAACGGCGGTCAGGTCCTCGGGCGCGGTGGTTATCTCAAAAGCCTCGTCTGTAACGTCAAAATCCTCCGCTCCGGCTTCAAGCGCCGCTTCCATAACGGCGTCCTCGTCCGTTTTGCCGTCGTTTTCGATTATTATCGTGCCTTTGTCGGCAAACAGATACGAAACGCAGCCGGACTGACCGAGATTGCCGCCGAATTTGTCAAAATAGTGACGTACGTCGCCGCCGGTGCGGTTTCTGTTGTCCGTCATTGCTTCAACTATAACGGCAACGCCGCCTATGCCGTAGCCTTCGTATATGACTTTTTCGTAAGCTACGCTGTCCGCGCCGGACGCTTTTTTGATTATGCGGTCTATATTGTCGTTAGGTACGTTGTTGGCTTTGGCTTTCGTAATAAGATCGCGAAGCTTGCTGTTAGATACGGGATCGGGTCCGCCCTCTCTTACGGCTATAGCCATTTCTTTACCAATTTTCGTAAAGACCTTGGCGCGCGCGGCGTCGGTCTTTTCTTTTTTATGCATTATGTTTTTCCATTTGCTGTGTCCTGACATATCATTTAACTCCTTTTATCATCAAATCTTTTCGGGGTGGCGGACGCATATCAGCTCAAGCGCCTGGGCGAGCACTTTGTTCGTGCTTTCCGTCAAGGCGAGGCGCTGCGCTTTCAGCTGCTCCGTCTCCGCCGTAAGAACGGGGCAGTTGTGATAGAATCTGTTATAGTCAGCGCAGAGCTGAAGAATATATCTCGTTATAATTGAGGGCTCATACTCGGCAAGCGCCGAATCGAACGTCTCAGGGAAAAGCGAAAGCGTTTTTGCAAGTGCGAATTCGTCGTCGTTCGGCTCAAACCCGCTCGGCTCGTATACGCCCGCTTTGTGAAGTATCTGACACGTACGCGCGTACGTGTACTGCGCGTAAGGTCCGGTGTTGCCGTCAAAGTTCAGCGCGTCCTCTAAAACGAAGTTTATATCGCGCATACGGTTTGAAGACAGGTAGTAGAACACCACCGCGCCTACGCCTACCGACTCGGCCACGTCAACGCGGCCGGCAAGCTCCGGATTCTTTTCCGCCATTATTTTTGCGGCTTTGTCTATCGCCTCGGCAAACAGGTCTTTTAAAAGCACCACGTTTCCGGTACGGGTAGCCAGCTTCGATCCGTTCAACGATACCGTTCCGTACGGTACGTGAACGAGGTCTTTATACCAATCCCTGCCCATAAGTTCAAGCACCTTGAACCATTGAGCGAAGTGCAGGCACTGTCCCGCCGACGTCACGTATATGCACTTGTCAAAATCAAACGTGTTTTTTCTGTATATCGCCGCCGCTATATCGCGGGTCGGGTAAAGCGTAGAACCGTCGCGTTTCAGAATCAGACACGGAGGCATTCCGTACGCTTCAAGATCGACGATCGACGCGCCGTCGTCAAGCGTGAGCAGGTTCTTTTCTTTCAGCTCTTCCACGACCGCGGGCATCTTGTCCGTATAGAAGCTCTCGCCGGTGTAATAGTCGAACTCTATATCAAGCTGCTTGTACGTCTTTTTGTACTCGGCTATGCTTATATCTATGAACCAACGCCACAGAGCGGTTATCTCGGGATCGCCGTGTTCAAGCGCGGTAAACGCTGCGCGGGCTTCGTCGTTCAACGCCGGGTCTGCTTCCGCTTCCGTATGGAATTTTACGTATAACGCCACAAGCTCGTCGATACCTTTTTGCTCGACCGCTTCTTTGCTGCCCCATTTTCTATAAGCTACGGTCAGCTTACCGAACTGCGTTCCCCAGTCGCCCAGATGATTTACGCCAATGCAGTTGTATCCGGCAAAGCTGAACATTTTTTTCAGCGCATGACCGATAACCGTCGTGCCCAGGTGTCCTATATGGAACGGCTTTGCGACGTTCGGCGACGAGTAGTCAAGCACTACGGTCTTTCCTTTGCCCTGCTCGGATGCGCCGAACGGTTTGTCCGCTTTTACGGTGCTTTCGTATATATGTCCGCAGAGCTTTGCGCGGTCTATTTTAAGGTTCAGATAACCGCCCGCGACCTCCGCACTCTTTATACCGTCGCAGACAAAGTTTTCCGCAAGCTTTGACGCAATAACGGGCGGAGCCATTTTAAGCTCCTTTGCGAATTTGAAGCACGGCAGTGCTAAGTCTCCCATTTTATCGTCGGGGGGATACGCAAGGTTTGCAATTATTTCATTTTCGGTAACGGAGGCGCCGGGGGCGATATCCGCAAGCCCTTTATAGACCGCTTCCGCAACTTTTTTCTTTAAAAATTTCATCCGGATCTTATCCTTTTTTTGAAAGTGGTATTTAATTATATACTAAAATATAAAAAAATGCAATAGTTTTCGCAAAATTTATATCGTCAAAACTGCAAAAATAAAGGGTTTTTGGATATTTTTTTATAAAAAACCCTCATTCCGCGTAAGCGGAAATTCACGGTGAAACCAATTCATTCCGCGACAGCGGAAATTCACGACGGCGATAAGCCGTCAATTCATCTCAAAAGGTGTTATAAAGATAATGCCTTTTATGATGCAAGAATGAATTGCGCCTAACGGCGCGTGAATTGCCTTCGGCGTGAATTGCCTTCGGCGTGAATAGCCTGCGGCGTGAATAGCGCTGCCGCACGTGAAAAACGGGCGACATATCCGTCGCCCGCCTAACTCTAAACTCTTAACTCTTCCCTCCGCCTTGACAAAACCGTTTATCCTTTAAACATATCTTTCAATCCGGAGAACAGTTTAAGATTGTTCAGTATATTCTCCGCGTATCCGACAAGATCGAATATCTCGTCTTCGGTCACAGCGCATTTTTCGGCAAACGCGGCGTCTTCTTCAAGCGCGGTAACAGTCAGCGTCGTCGTTACGCTGTGCGACTCGTCCCCGCATTTAAGGTCATATAAGAACACGTATTCAAGCTTTTTATCCGTATCGTACGCAATCTTCTGGATAACGTCAAACTTCTCCGCATCCTCGGGCGCTATATCGTCCGGGTATACCTGCTTGAAAAATTCGCTTATTCCCTCGGATATATAGTCCTCAACGGACTTGCCGGACAGATCTTCCAGCGTTTTGCAGTTCTCTTCGCCGAGATATTCAAAGATAAGAGCTGCGAATTCAGACGCTATATCCGTCCTCTTTTCTCTTATGCCGTCAAGCACGGTTATCATAAGATCGTACGCGCTTTGCTGCGTGTATCTTACGACGTTCGGATAATCCTCTTCAGACTCAAGCTTTTCGGCTTTTTCGTAGACGTCGTCCTCGGCGCCGGATACGATTTCTTTAAGCGTTTGCGGTTTGTTTTCCGGAAGGTTTATTATTATGTATTTGCCGGCGATCTGATCCGTCAGATCCGCTCCGAGGCCGGACAGAGTATCCGTAATATCAAAACCGTAAAAACCGGTTATGCCATCGTCTTCGACGTCGTCGTCGCCGACGCCGTAGGCGCCTAAGATCTCGGTCCAGTCGCCCAAGCCTTCAACGCTGTTTATAAGGCCTTCAATTTCGTTATCGGACTTATCATATTCCGCCGCCCGGCCGACAGGCAAAATACTGCTGAAAACGTTACCGAATCCGGACATATCCGGTATTCTTATATACAGCTTTTTACCGTCTAATTTGAGCATATCCTTATAGGTCTGCGTCGTATCCTTTGTGTCAACGGTCACGGAAAATACGGCTTTTTCGTTTTTCGGGTCGTATTTGCCTTCAAGTATGAGCTTTGTTCCGTCCGCTTCCGTTACGTATTTTACGTCCTTGAACGTGTCGTTTTTGATAAATTCTTTGCCGGCTTCAACGGCTTCACGGAAAGTCATGGTCTTCTTTTCCGCACATCCGGCAAACGACGCCGCGATCATCAAAAGGCACAGAACGATACAAATGATCCTTTTCATATCAAATACCTCCATATGAGTTTGGTTTATTATATCATATAATATTTTTGAAGTGGTGGAAATTATGTAAATTATTTCTCTTTTAATAGAGTAGTTATTTTCACAAAAAAGGGGAATACTAACAAAAAACAGGGGGATATATGGCAAAAATCATTATAATCGGCGGAGGCGTTGCCGGGCTTTGCGCGGGGATATACGCAAGGCTTTACGGATATGAAGCGGTGATATACGAAGCTCATAAAGAATCGGGCGGCAATCTTACCGGCTGGCAGCGCGGGCCGTATCACATAGACAACTGCATACACTGGCTGACCGGGACGAATAAAAAGACGGAAACGTATAAGATGTGGAAAGAAACCGGAGCTTTGTCCGGCACGGATATCTACGAGCCGCCCTCGCTTTACACGTATTATGAAAACGGGCAAAGCGTGTCTTTATACCGCGATATAAATAAATTTGAAAAGCAGCTTTTGACGCTTTCTCCGGGCGATGAAAAGGCGATAAAAAGGCTGATCTCCGCCGTGAATTCCGCCGCCGCGTTCTGCGGACTGAAAAAACAAAGCGCGGCGGGCGTTTTTGAATTTGTAAAATGCTTTAATAAAACGACAGGACAGCTGTCGGCAAAATTCAGGCATCCTTTGATACGCGGTTTTTTGTCTTCATTTCTGACGGACGGCTTTTCCGCCGCCGCGCTGATTTTCGTTTTTGCAAATTTCTTCTACGGCAACGCTGACCTGCCGCGGGGCGGCTCAAAAGCTATGGCTGAGAGGATGGAAAAAAGATTTCTGTCGCTCGGCGGCATTTTATACAAAGGCGCCGCGGTCAAAGATTTGATACACGGCGGACGGTCCGCAGGAGCCGTATCTCTGTCCGACGGGGCGGCGGATTTTGCGGATTATTTCATAATAACGTCCGATCCCGGCTCGTATAAAGCGCTGACGGGCAGACCTCTGCCGAAGAGGTTTGCAAGGCTGTACAACGACAGGCGGTTAAAGAAGTTTTCAAGCGTACACTTCGCGTTCTCATGCAAAGCGCCTCTGCCTTTTACGGGCGATCTTATGCTGAAACTTCCGGGAGAGCTTGCCGCGGAGCTTGGCGCAAAGTATATCGCCCTGCGTGAATTCAGCCACGAGCCGGACTTTGCGCCCGCGGGCGAAACGGTGCTGCAGGCTTTCTTTTTCTGTGACGAAAGAACGTGCAGGGATTTTATAATTATGTCCTGCGACGGCAGCTTATACAAAAGCAAAAAGAAACAGCTTTACGAAGCTGTTTACGGGTTTATTATAAAGACTTTCCCAGCTCTGTCCGGCTCTCTGCGGTTGATCGATACGTGGACGCCGGCGACGTATAAAAAATACACGGACTCCGTGTCCGGCACTTATATGAGCTTTGCTTTCTCTGCCGGGTTTATACCGAGAAGGTTGAACAACCGTGCGGACGGGTTTGACAACGTGTTTTTCGCAACGCAGTGGCTCCAGCCGCCCGGCGGTCTGCCGATCGCAGCCTCAGCCGGAAAAGATGCTATAGAGGCGATAAATAAAGTGGAAAAATTAAGAATTAAGAATTCAGAATTAAGGGGCGCTCCCCTCTGAATTCTTAATTAGGGAGGGTAGACCGCTCCTTCCTTCATTCCGCGACAGCGGAAATTCACGACGGCTAACAACCGTCAATTCATTTCGATAATTTTAA
>JAEEGJ010012528.1_pt1 | contig 20953 bp, 20 predicted proteins | sample 8958761 | NCBI WGS metagenome assembly JAEEGJ01 (sample SAMN16246546, study PRJNA631951) | gut metagenome | biome: gut microbiome; feature: rumen; material: RS-attached | host: Bos | place: Iran: Karaj | collected 2018-10
GTGATATGCCCGGACGCTGTTTGCTCCAACTTGTTCAAAGAAAAAATCAATCACTGTACGGAGGACTTCCGTCATGATCCCCTTGTGCCACCATTTCCTGCCAAGAGCATAGCCAAACTCAACTGCCTCGATGTCATCCTTGGAAAGTCCGTGAAAGTTCCCTATGGGTTCGTTTCCATTTTCCTTGAGGATTATAGCCCAAACATAATAATCTGCTTTTTCGTAAGAAGGAATCCAGCTATTAATGACCCACCTGCTTACACCAACATTCTGGTGAGTCGGCCATGTCATAAACTTTGTGACCTCAGGATCCGAGGTCCAGTTTCTGAACATTGCATCAGCGTCATTCATCAAAAATCTTCTTAGAATCAGTCTTTTAGTTTCCAGTTGAATTGTCCCTTTGTGATTCATTTTTCCTCCTGCCCAGCGTTCTTTCTATTGTTTTTCCAATTCTGATTTTATAATTTTTACCATCGAATGAATATACTTGATTCTCTGAAGCGTAGACTGGACCTGTTCTATGCCCATCTGTCTTTCTGCTTCGTCCGTGCAGGTTCCAAGAGCCCTTTGAATATTGTACTCCAGCCATTCAATCCAGGTATAGGCAAGGCCAAAGATTTTTGTGTAATCGTGAAAGCCGTTGTCGTATGCTTTGTGATATCCGGCAAAAAAAGATTTTAGAAGATTTAGCTTAAGATTGCATGTTGTAATTCCAGACCATTGTAAGGCAAGCTGCAATGCATGAGAAGCAGGATTCCCATAATCAAGGCATTCAAGGTCTATCACAAGCGGTTTTCCTTTTTCCCACATCACATTTTTGGGATCCATGTCTTCGTCAGAAATGCATGTGATTTCTGGAAGTAACTGTCGTGAATTGTTCAGTTGATTTTGTGCGTAATCCAAGAGTTCCAGGTTCTGCTGTAGGAGGCTTGCAATTTCACTTCTTGATTCTGTAGCCTGGTCTGCGTAAGTTTTCCAGTCTATATGGCAGAGTTCAGGTGTGTTTTTCTCTGCTCCAACCTCTTCCAAATCAAAACCAATCGAGTGAATTCTTCCAAGCGTATTGCCCGCAAGAAAACACTGTTCATCCATTATATTATCCCAGTCTGTTAACGTTGCATTGTGCCAGTTAGAAACGTAAAAATAGTTTCCATCGAGTTCCTGCATTTTTTTACCGTCAAAGCATAAAGCCGGAACAATTGGAATCTCTGCTTGTTCAAGAATGCCTTCAATTTTTTCTGCCCGTGCGTAATTCTCAAACACACCAGGCCTTTTCATGATTTCAGGATTCAAATGTTTGACGGTAAAAGTTCTTCCACCATCAACAGTCATCTTATACATCCTGTGCATAAAGCCGCCTGAAACATTTTCGATTGGAGCGGAAACTTTCCCAAGTCCGAGTTTTTTGAATAATTTGATTATCAGTTCTTTTGTTTCTGCCATGGTAAGTTTATATTTCATTTTACATACTTGAGCATTTCAAGACCTACAAGTTCAGAATCTGGCATTGCTAAAAGTTCTTCTTTCGTAACCCACCGATAGTCACAGGTTTCGCCTGCCTGAAGCTTTATGGAATCTTTGGCACAATCTGTATCACACAAATAACGGTAATGTATGCTGGTATTACCCAAAGACCTGTCCAGTTCTTTTAGCGACTCTGCTGCAATTCCAGTTTCTTCCCTAAGTTCACGCAAGGCACTTTCAAGGGCAGTTTCTCCCTGTAAGGCAGAACCACCCGCCGTAGCTTCCCACATGTTCGGATAAGCAGGTTTGGTAGGATCTCGCTTCATCAAAAGATAAGTACCATCTGCATGCTTTACAAGTATGTGATTTACCAGATGATAGACTCCCTCTGGAATCTTGTCTTCTTCTTCTCGGATTAAAGTGAGCCCTTCGATTTTTTCAAAGCTTGAATTATATGCATCCCAAAGTTCCATATTAAACCTCCATTTCTATTGCTGGTTAAAACAACTCTTCTTTCATTTTCAGGAAGCTAAATCACTTCTCCAAGACATTTTATTATTTCATTTAAACCCCTTTTGTCTGCTTCTTCCACCATTGCTTCCGTATCCGATTATTCCGATATTCATTTCTACCTCAATTAACTATTTTTATAATACTATCATTAGCCTCAAGTTGTTTCAAGCATTTTTCTCTGGTCATGCAAGTTCAAGAGTCCAGATTACTTGAATTTCATTTTCCAGACCAGGTTCAGAGCAATATGCGTTCGTGTCGATTTTGGTTATTACGGCTCCCTGTTTTCTGTAAAACCTGCAGGCGGTCACATTATTGTTCTGGCATTCGATTATCATTTTATTATATCCTTCTGCTATGGCAACACTCTTTGCTTCGTCAAAAAGCTTTTGTCCAATTCCCTGATGCTTGTGTTCGTCATCAACACGGATGTCCCACAAAACACATGCATCCTTCATTCCAAAAAGCATGTATAAGTTTGGAGTAGGGCCTGCAATTGTCAAAGCTCCTACAGCCTTGTCATCTTCAAAAGCCATGAAAAAGTGCCATGTGGAAATGTCAAACTGCTTTTCGAATTCAGTTGCACGCTCGTATTTGGAAAGGTCCTTAACATAAGGCGTAACCGGAACTTCTTCAAATGTAATTCCCCCAAATCCGCCATCAATCCGCTTCAACTTTAATTCCGAACGAACATCAACATTCTGGGGAACCGTGTCGTATAATTCAAAAAACGATTTGTCTACCTTTTTTATTGTAATCATAAATGTCTCCTGTTAAGTTATGCACTATTTGTAAATAGAAAAGTGCAATATTTGCACTTTATTTGAAATATCATTAGTGCAAAAACTGCCTATTCTAAAACTCCGTATATTTCTTGTTGCTTCCTTTTGACTTTTCCACGGGATACTTTGCTTCGTTCATGTCCATCTTCATGTTTACGATTTCGTCCTCATCAAGATTCAGGGCATCAAGCAAATCACGGCAATAGACCAGAACATCGGCAAGCTCTTCCTTTACGTGCTGAAGGTTATAATCGTTGTCGCTCCACTGGAAACATTCCAAAAGCTCATTTGCCTCTATGGAAATTGATTTTGCAAGATTGGCCGGGCTGTGATACTGGCTCCAGTCCCTGTCCGACACAAATTTTCTGATTCTGGCAATTGTCTGTTCCGTCATTGTTTTCCCTCCACCCAAGTTACTGGATTTCCCTTTCTTTCAAGAGGTGTCCTGTTGGGAAGGTCCGTTTCTGGGTATCCAAGAATCAGGCCGCCGGTTACAGTCTCGCCGTCATCAAGGCCAAAGGGGCGCAGGAAGTTTCTGATATTTTTGTTTTCATCCAGCCAGTGAATCTGATTTATCCAGCATGAGCCAAGGTCCAGTGCGTTTGCCGCAATCATCATGTTTTCAAGAGCACACGCGCTGTCTGCCATTGCGTTTCCGTAATTCTTTTTATTTGCAACAACGATAAAAACAGGTGCGCCATAGTGAAAGACATAGCTTGAAGTCTTTGATGCGTTTATGGCATTCCGGAGTGAAACATAGGTATCAGGTCCTGCCTCCATTTTTGAAAATTCATCTTTAACGAGCTCTGCCAGTTTCGCCAGGTTTTTCCTGTCGGTGAACACAATGAAATGCGTGTTTTGGCTGTTCGATCCGCTTGGTGCAAATCTTCCCGCTTCAATCACCTTTTCTATCAGTTCCCTTGCAGGCATTTTGTCCCTGTATTTTCTTGTGCTCCGTCGTGTCAGAATTGCTTCCAGTGCTTCCATTCCTTTCCCCCGATTTTTCAGATTAATTCGAATGATTCTATTATATCTGCTTTAACATAAAAATAATAGGGCGTTCCCGCTTAGCTGACTAAAGTCATCTAAGTGGTCGGGCTGCTCCAGGTTCCGCTTTCGCTCCATTGCCCCTGGCAACGCTACGCGCCTTCCGTATCCCTAACGCAAATCGATAAAAAAAATTTAACATTTTTTTTAAATACCCCTTGAAATCGATTTTTAATCACCTTATTCTTGTTCATAGGACGTCCAAAACAAACGAAACAAAACGAGGTCTTTATATGAACAGACAGGAATTGCACGATTTAATCACAAGGCAGCAGCCGAACATTTGTCAGATGGTTGTGGTCAAAGATGGTGAAACAGTGTACAGCGACACATGGAACGATTACAAAAAGGATGATTGTGTTCATGTCATGTCGGTGACAAAAAGCATTATGGCCCTTCTTATCGGAATTGCCATCGACAGGGGACAGATACACAGTGTGGACGACAAGGTTTTGGATTATTTCCCCGAGTACAAGGTCAAGCGTGGGGAAAAAACCATATACGAAGTTACAATCAGGCATCTTATTACGATGAGGGCACCCTACAAGGGCAAGGGAGATCCGTGGTCAAAGGTGTGCTCAAGCGAAAACTGGACTTATACTTCGCTGGATTTTCTTGGCGGAAAAAAGGGACTAACAGACGAATTCAAATACAGTTCCGTGTGCCTTCATATTCTCTCAGGGATTTTGTACAGGGCCACAAAGATGAAGCCGGTGGATTTTGCCAACGAATATCTCTTTGAACCTCTGGGAATCAAAAAGCACAAGACCTATATCGCCAAGTCTGCGGAGGAACACAGGGAGTTTACAATCAGCAAGCTTCCAAAAGAAAACCTCTGGTTCAGTGACACACAGGGATTGGGAACTCCGGGTTACGGACTCTGCTTTTGTGCGGAGGATATGGCAAAAATCGGTGTACTGTGCCTGAACAATGGAAAGTATGACGGCAGGCAGATTGTGTCATCGTCATGGATAGAGGAAATGACAAGGGCAAAAACCGTTGAAGGTAAACACTTCCGGGGAATGGCATACGGATACCTGTGGTGGATTGCTGACCGGAACAAAAAGATTTATGCCGCAATCGGGAACAGCGGAAACGTCATTTATGTAAACCCGGGAAAAAATCTTGTCGTGGCAGTCGCCTCGTATTTTAAGCCGACCATTTTCGACAGGGTTGATTTCATCCGGGAGTACATAGAGCCCTTTGCCTGTGGGAATGAGTCGTGATCTTGTAGAAGAAATCTAAGTAAGCAAATCCCCGCGTGACTCAATAATGTATAATCTGATATAATATGATTATGAAAACGGAAATAAAATCACATTTCAAGACATTGCAGGAGGCTCTGGATACACTTTTCCCACCGATGACAACTGTCGTCGGAGTTGAAAGGCTTGAAGGTGGCGACATCAACAGTGCATTTGAGCTTAAACTCAAGACCGGTGAACACATTTTCATGAAGTCCAACTCTCGCGTGGATGAAGATTTCTTTATTGCCGAAGCGATGGGGCTTTGTGCAATTGAATCAACCGGCACAGTAAAAACTCCAGCCATTCTCTGTACGGGAACTGATCCTGTGTGGGCTGATTCTCCGTTCAGTTTTCTGGTATTGGAATTCATACAGAGTGCAAGGCCTCGCGGGGATTATTGGGAAATCTTTTGACATGATCGTGCGGCCATGCACCTTTCTGCTACAAAGCCGGTGATGGACCTTGATTTGGGTGGCGGAAATTCTTCAAAAGGAAAATTCGGTTTTTTACAGGACAACTTTATTGGGGAACGGCCACAGAAAAACACTAAGTCGGACAGCTGGATTTCTTTTTTCCGGGACAACAGGCTTGGTCCTCAGTTCAGGGATGCGGATGCATATTTTTCTTCACAGGACAGGACTCTGATTACAAGACTGCTTGACCATCTGGATGAATTTTTGATTGAATCAAAACAAGCGAGTCTATTGCACGGAGACCTCTGGAGCGGAAACGTGATGTGCGGGCCTGAAGGCAAAGCCATGATGATAGACCCCGCCGTATACGTGGGACATGCGGAAGTAGATCTTGCCATGACGGAACTCTTTGGTGGATTCCCCGCAAGGTTTTATGCAGCCTACAATGAAGCAAATCCCCTTGAGCCAGAATACAAAAGCCGCCGTGACCTGTACAACCTGTATCAGCTCTTGAATCACTTGAACCTCTTTGGCTCCGGTTATCTTGGTTCAGTCTTGAGCATAGTCAGGAGATTTGTGGGGTGAGATATCAATTCCCCAAGCCCACAAATAGTGTAGTCCTGCCCATAGTTTCGTGCTGTTCTGGATGAGGAATCTTTTTCCGTGTCATGGAGGTCGGAGTCATTTCTTTCGATTAAGACTGATTTGCAGCCGAAGTTTTTTGCAACCTGGACATCGCGCAAGTCATCACCAATCATCATCATGCATTCGGGATTAACGTTAAAATACTGTGCAATGTCTTTGAGACCCTTGACGTTTGGTTTTTTGTAGCCGCATGAAAGTGAAGAAACGTACAACTCAAAATATGGGAGCAGGGGAGAGACATAGTTTTTGTGGAGTTCATCGGGCATGCCGGTTGCAACGTCCGTAAGTGCGGCGGTTTTGTATCCAAGTTCACGAAGTTTTTTTAGTGCGGGAATTGAATCGTCATAAATCACTGGTTCAAGATGAAGGGATTCAAAAAAGGTGTCGATGATTTGCTTTACAGGAATGCCTGTGTTCCATCCTGAGGTGATGTCGGCAAAGATTGTTTCAGGAGAAATTTCAACTTCTCGCGGTTTTATTCTGGGATTATAGTTCTTGAAGATTTCGATGGATGTTTCGATTTGTGAGTCAGTCAGGCCCAGTGCAAGAGTTTTATTCACATAATCAAAGCTGTCCTTGTAATATGAAACCCAGCTCAAGTGCATACCCTTGTATTCCATCAGGGTTCCGCCCAAATCAAAAACGACAACAGAAACGCTCATGCTTTACATTGTATCATAAAGTCATGCTTCTGGAAATAGGATATGGATGGGTTCTGTCCATAAATATAGATAAAACCTCACCGGAACCAAATCATATTTTTTTTGATTAAGGCTGCCATCCAACAAGGAATTCTATTTCATGTTCGGGTATCATGTATTTAGGGCCGCCACGTTCAACACTTACATAGCCTCCAAATACCCATCCGTATTTTCCTTCTTCATATTGTATTTTAATCCAGCGGTCATTCATACCGTCTATATTGTCGCTTTCTTCTGTTATTTCAAAAACTTTAACATTTAATTGCGGGCCTTTGTATTTTATTGTGGATATTTTCTTTCCCGACAGTCCCGGTTTGTCCCTGACATTTAAATTTGTCCATACTGATATCGATTGGTTTAGCTTTCTTATATTCCAGGTTTTGTTTCCGGATTTTATTGTTCCCAAACATTCATAATTGCTGTTTTCGTATGGGTTTTGATACCAGTTGTCATATATGCAAATCCATCCTGATATTTTCTTTGTTGAAATCTTTATCCAAAGTTCTCCCGACTGGTGGTCCCATAAATTAACTTTACCTATATGCTTTATGGAACATATTTCATGTATGTCCATTTTCTTTTCCGACCACCATTCCAAAGTTCCGGCAGAATCTGTTTTTTCGTAACTTTTGTAAACGGTGTTAATGTCTTCCAGCTGATCTCCTATTTCAACATTTTTAAGCTCAAATTTCCGCACTTCAATACTTTTTTCATCAGATGTGTCTTGAAAAATCAAAGTTCCGTTTCCGTTTTTGTAATTCTCATCTGCATAGAGAAATGAGGTCACAGCAAGAAACAAAAATATAGAAAGTAATTTTGTATTTTTCATATTACCTCTCTTTCCACAGAGTTATAATCAAAAGTTGTGGATTGGCTAAAAAGCCAAATTATAGAAAAAGAGGTTTGAATCGGATAAAAAGTTTTTTACCACAAAACAACAAACCGAAGGAAACCTCTTATGGCTATTTTACAACAAACGACAAAAAAAGAAAACAGTCTTTGCTTTGATTTTCTTGAGATGACGACAAGTTTTCAACACGGAACAAAAGAGCTGGATTGTAAGGGCTTAGTTCAAGGCATTCAGAAGCTTTTCTAAAATTCACTCTTGCGGAATTAAAACATTTCCTTTATAATTTAACCATGAGCGCTAAAAAAGTTTTTTTGATTTTTTCTCTGATTTTTCTTGCCGGCATTTCTCTTGTCTTTGCCGAGGATATCCGCTATGTAACATCACCTGACGGACTTAGGGTAAGGAGCGAGCCAAACCTTTCTTCCAAGATTATTAACACGCTTTATTACGGCGAATATGTGATTGTGGATAAAATCGGTAAAGAGGATACAATCGACGGCATCAAGGCAAATTGGGTTAGGGCAATTTTTTTTGACGACGAAGAAGCCCCAGAAAAAAACGGCTGGCTTTTTGGAGGATATCTTTCAAAAGATGAGCCGGAACTTGGTAATGATGCTTTTGAGTTTATAAATTCATATCTTAAAAAAAGTAGAAAAAAAGAATTTCTTGCACCCTATTTTCCGGAAGAATACCGCACAGTTTATTTTCAAAACGATTTAAATTGGGAAAATCAGCATCCAGACTATGGTTGCACGCTCGAAAACCTATGTCAGAAAGAATATTTTCCTGATAAAGAAGCAGTTACAATCCGCGAGTGTATGTTTTTTGAACCTCCTCAGGCAAGCCGTAAATATGGTGCTATCAGAATACTTCCTGCAGGAACTAAACTTGAGCTTTATAATTATGGTGCTTTCGGGGTAAAAGGAGGTGTTCTTTTTCCAATTTACGAGTTTCGTTGCGACGATCCTTCGGGAACGGGTTATACACTTTCCGGCTATATCCGGGGACTTGATATTACAAGCTCAGAATATGTTAATTCAGTTTCTGACGGTAAAGGGGGAAAATACACCCTTTACTATCAGCGGGCATTAAAAAGCATCAATTCAGATATCTACGGCCATTCAAAAGAAGAAATCACTGAAGCCTTAGATAATTACATGTCTATTGAAGTAGCATATTTAAGAGGCGGATTTAAAATTACTTGCGCTATAATCAAAAATCCAAATGGCAAAAGATACGATATTACAAAAAGTTTGAGTGAGCATAGTGAAATGCGGGGGGCACATACACTTTCACTTGAGTATCCGCTTGTTATGAGCAATCCCGTGCTGTTTTTAAAAGAGGAATTCTTTGGCGGCGGAATGGGAGGCGGCTATTCTTTGTTTAGATTTTCAACGGTAGATTTAAGGAATGAAAAATCAAATCTGAGAAATGCTTTTGAATATGGCTATTTAAGTGCTGATGCAGGATATGACGGAATGGCCTATCATTATTTTACAAAAAACACTGCCGTAACTTATGAATTTCAGACAGATGAAATGGGAAATGTTGAGGATAACAGTCAGGGGTTTTATCTACAAAAGCCTGGTTCACCATATGTTTTTGAAGGCTCTGGTAAGAGGTTTGGAGAGCCGCAGGGAAAAAGCCAAACTTTTAAAATCGGACAATATGTTAATCCAATCTGCCGCCTGAAAATGCGGATGTCACCGGAACTTTCTTCAAGAACGCTCTTTGTTATAAAACCCGGTACACTTTTTAAAGTAGTTGATGTTGGAGACATAGAAACAATCGACGGAATTAAAGCCAATTGGGTAAGAATAGAACCTGTAAATGATGACACTTCTGTTGAAGGTTATGTCATCAAGGATTCCTTTCCAGCTTTATCAACTTCTGCCTGGGTATTCGGCGCCTACCTGGAGTAGGAATGGGAAAATAAATCCGCTAGAGGAAAATAGGGGAAATTAGAGGAAAATTTCCCCTATTTTTGTTGAAAATAATATATTTCAATATTATTATATACTCATAAATCCGATTGAGTCCACCTTTGCGACGGTCCGACTGAGGCACAACTCAACAAAAGGAAACGGAACTGCAAGGGCAACTGAGGCTATGGCTTTTAAACTCTGCGTATTTTAATTGGATAGGTATGAAAAAATAAAAAATTTTAAAAAAAAAGGTTGACAAAAAAGGAAAATGCCGATTATACTATAGGAAACTGGAAACGTTTCCAGTGACGTTTCCAAAATATTGGTTTTGATTACAATTTTTTTTTGGAGGAAAATTATGGAAAAAATTAACAAGGTTGTATCAGCTGTTTTGGCTGGAGCATTGACTGCATTGTGTTTCATGTCATGTGCAAAAAAGGATTCAGGAGTTGGGCAGGTCCGCTACTTGAATTTCAAACCAGAGGTTGCATCTGTCTATCAGGAATTGGCAGAGGCTTATGAAGCAGAGACAGGTGTAAAAGTTATTGTTGAAACTGCTGCAAACAATTCTTACGAATCAACATTGACATCAAAAATGGCGACCAAGCAGGCTCCAACTTTGTTCCAGATTAACGGACCTCGTGGTTATGCAAACTGGTCAAGCTACTGCGCTGATCTTTCTGGCACCGAACTTTACAAGCACCTTTCCGATAAATCTCTTGCAGTAACAGTTAATGGAGTTCCTTATGGAATTCCGTATGTTGTCGAAGGATATGGAATCATCTACAACAAGGCAATCACCGATAAATATTTTGCTCTCGAAAACAAAGCAACTCCTTACACAAGCATGGATGAAATCAACAACTTCGCAGCACTCAAAGCTTTGGCCAATGATATGCAGGCAAACAAAGAAGCTCTGGGAATCAAGGGTGTGTTTGCATCAACATCTTTGAAGGCGGGAGAGGATTGGAGATGGCAGACCCACTTGGCAAATCTTCCGATCTACTATGAATTCAAAAACAACAATGTCGATCTTTCATCTGACGCAACAAAGAAAATCAATTTCCAGTACGATGCTGAATTCAAAAATATTTTTGACCTCTATCTGAACGACTCAGTTATTGAGCCAAAGAACGTCGGTGTAAAAACTGTTGACAATTCAATGGCCGAGTTTGCTCTTGAGGAAGCCGCAATGGTACAGAATGGAAACTGGGCTTGGGGTCAGATTTCTGGTGTAAGCGGAAACAAGGTTCTTCCTGAAAATGTAAAGTATCTTCCTATTTACACAGGAGTTTCTGGTGAAGAGGGTCAGGGACTTTGCATCGGAACAGAAAACTTCTACTGTATCAACAAAAAAGCTTCAGAAGCTGATCAGAAAGCAACCGCTGATTTTATCTACTGGCTGTATTCATCAGCAACTGGAAAAGATTATGTAACAAACAAGTTGGGATTCATCGCTCCGTTTGATACATTCTCAGACAACGAAAGACCGACAGATCCACTTGCTGTAGAAATCAACAACTGGATGTCAAAACCTGGAATCACATCTGTTGCTTGGAACTTCACATTGTTCCCTTCACAGACATTCAAGGACAACTTTGGTGCATCTTTGCTCCGCTACGCTCAGGGTTCAAAAGATTGGTCAGAAGTTAAGACCAGTGTTGTTGAAGATTGGGCCAGAGAAAGTGAAATGTAATAAATCCTAAAGGCGATTTACAACAAATCTTTTGGGGAGGGTTTTCCCTGTTGAACCCTCCTTTTTTCAAGGGTGCTACAAATCCTTATGGAGGAAACTATGAAAAATGAAAATAATCCACTCAAAAAATATTTTCCAATTTTTGTCTTGCCTACATTAGTCTGCTTTGTCCTATTTTTTCTGATACCTTTTATTTTAGGCGTTGTATTATCGTTTACAAACTTTACGACTGTAACTGATATCAAAGGGTTTGTAGGTTTTCAAAATTATATAAAGGCATTTACAACCGACAAAGAATTTTTACACGCTTTAGGATTTACATCTCTGTTCACTTTGGTTTCGATTGTTACTGTAAATATTTTTGCATTTGCTCTTGCGCTGCTTCTTACGAAGGGACTCAAAGGAACTAATTTTTTCAGATCGATTTTCTTTATGCCGAATCTGATTGGCGGAATCGTTTTGGGATATGTTTGGAATCTTTTGATTAACGGACTCCTTCTGAAATATTTTGGTGAAGATATTTCGTTCAAAACGGAGTACGGATTTTGGGGACTTGTGGTTTTGACAAACTGGCAGCTGATTGGCTACATGATGGTAATCTATATCGCGGGTTTACAAAGTATTCCTGACGATATGTTGGAGGCCGCACAGATTGATGGAGCGTCTTCACTTACAATTCTTTTCAAAATCAAGATACCAATGGTCATGCCTTCAATCACAATCTGCATGTTCCTAACTTTGTCAAACTCATTCAAAATGTTCGACCAGAATCTTGCGTTGACAGCTGGTGCTCCAGAAAAGAGTACTGAAATGCTTGCTCTGAATATTTATCAGACTTTCTATAATAGAAATGCAAACTGGCATGGTGTGGCTCAGGCTAAGGCAACCATTTTCTTTATCATCGTTGCGGTGATTGCTTTCCTGCAGTTGAAACTTACTAACAGAAAGGAGATTGAATCATGACAAATAAAAAAAATAAAACAGGTTCACAGTTTATCTACGCAGTTCTGGTTGTTTTGACGGCAATATTTATCTTCCCGATTTTTTTGGTCCTGATGAATTCCTTCAAATCAAGGTTGTATGTTTCAACAGTTCCATTTGCTTTACCAAATGGAAATATGTTTGTTGGTCTGGAAAATTATATCAACGGTCTTACAACGTCCGGATTTTTTATGGCATTTTTGAGATCCGTTTGGGTGAGCATTGCTTCCGTTGCTTTGATTATTGTGGGAACTTCCATGACGGCTTGGTTTATCGTCCGTGTTAAAACAAAACTTACAAAAGCACTGTACTACGTTTTTGTCTTCAGCATGATTGTTCCGTTCCAGATGGTGATGTACACGATGACATTTATGGTAACAAGTCTTGCTTTTGATAATGTAGTAGGAATTGTTCTTGTCTATCTTGGATTTGGAGCTGGACTTTCAGTTTTCATGTTTACCGGTTTTGTAAAAAGTGTTCCGCTGGAAATTGAGGAAGCTGCGACAATCGATGGATGCAATCCGCTGCAAACATTTTTTATCGTCGTGTTCCCAATGCTCAAGCCGATTGCCATAACAGTTGCAATCCTGAATGCCATGTGGATTTGGAATGACTATCTTTTGCCTTACCTGATTTTGGGTTCCGATCACAAGACAGTTCCTGTTGCAATTCAGCTGGCAATGCAGGGAGCTTACGGTTCTACTGATTACGGTGGATTTATGGCGATGCTTGTTGTTTCAATTATTCCTATAATTATCTTTTATGTATGTTCACAAAAGTATATTATAAAGGGTGTAATTGCAGGAGCAGTAAAGGGGTAGTATGACTATTAAAGACATTGCGAAAGAGTGTGGATGTGCGGTTGGAACTGTTTCAAGAGTTTTAAACAATCATCCTGATGTTAGTGACAAGACTAGAGAAGAAGTTATGGCAGTTGTTGAAAAATATGGATTTGTTCAAAACGCAAATGCAAAGCAGCTAAAAACGCAGGAGAGAAAAAATCTTGCCATAATTGTAAAGGGGACTTCCAGCACTCTTTTGAATGGTCTTTTGGAACGCATCCAAAGAAAACTTGAGTCTTCGATTTATTCAGCGAATGTTATCATCCTTGATGAAAATGATAACGAAGGCTTAAATGCGACAAGGATTTATTTTTCACTAAAACCTTTGGGAATCATTTTTCTTGGAGGTAGTCCGGACAAGCTGAGTGGAGATTTTGAAAAGGTACACGTTCCAAGCGTTTTGATTTCCAATAATGCTGATTCACTTAAAAGCAAATATCTTTCAAGTGTAAGTATAGACAATATGAAAGCGGCATACAGTTCCGCAAAATATTTGATAAAAAATGGACACAAAAAGATTGGTGTAATTGGTGGCGCAATGGATTCGGAACTCTCCTGTATCCGTTACGAAGGTTTTATAAAAGCAATGAAATCTGCAAAATTGGATTTTGATTTTGAAAAATCTTATGCGGTTTCGAAATATTCTTTCGAAGGTGGATTCAATGCCGCCGAAGAACTTTTAAAAAAAGATCCATTGATTACTGCAATCTTTACGATGTCTGATGCAATGGCGATTGGTGCAATCAGGAAACTTACTGACATGGGGAAAAAAATTCCGGAAGATATTTCCATCATAGGATTTGATGGAATTTCTTTGGTTGATTTTATCTGTCCGCGTCTTGCAACAATTCGTCAGATGGAAGAACAGTTGGCCGACGAAGGACTTTCGCTTTTGTTGGACAACATTGAAAATAAAACAGCACCGTCGCACAAAATGATTCCATTTGAATTTGTTGACGGAGAAAGTGTAAAGGACATTTCTAAGAAAACATGATTTTTTAGTTATGCCCGAAAATAAGGTTGAACATATGAGTTTGCTTGATAAACGTGCTAACGGTGTTTTAATGCACATATCATCTTTGCCGGGAAAAACAGGGATTGGGACACTTGGTTCCAATGCCTATGCTTTTGTTGATTTTTTGAAAAATAGTTCACAGACTTATTGGCAGATTTTACCAATCGGGCCGACAAGTTTTGGTGATTCACCATATCAAAGTTTTTCGACCTTTGCAGGTAATCCATATTTTATTGATTTAGAATTTCTGGAACATGATGGCCTGATTTCAAAAGAAGATTGGGAAAATGTTAACTGGGGAAACGATTCTACTTCTGTTGATTATGGAGTGCTTTACAAAGAACGACATGCCTTGTTCGCGAAAGTCCAAAAAAATTTTGAAAAAAATATTCCATCAGAATATTACGACTTCTGCAATTATAATTCTGCTTGGCTTGAAGATTACTCGCTTTTTATGGCAATCAAGGATGCGCACGGAGGATGTTCATTCAATTGCTGGGAAGATGATATCAGAAAAAGAGAAGGGGATGCTGTAAAGTTTTGGTATGAAAAATGTTTGAATCGTGTTTCATATTACAAAATGCTGCAGTTCCTTTTTTACAAACAATGGTACGCATTAAAAAAATATGCGAACGAACGTGGAATAAAAATCATAGGTGACATTCCAATTTATGTTGCGGCTGACAGTGCGGATGTTTGGTCAAATCCAAAACAGTTTTATCTGGATGCTGATTCAAAACCTATTGAGGTTGCCGGCTGTCCTCCTGATGGATTTTCTTCTGATGGTCAACTTTGGGGTAACCCAGTTTACAATTGGGACTACATGAAAAATAATGGATATTCTTGGTGGAAAAAGCGTCTGGAGATGAGTCTGAAAAATTATGATGTACTTCGCATCGACCATTTTCGCGGATTTGATTCCTACTATTGTATTCCGTTTGGTTCTTCTGATGCGAAATATGGATTTTGGCGGCAGGGACCTGGAGCGGACCTTTTTTCTGAAATCAAAAAAACTTTTGGAGAACTTCCAATCATTGCGGAGGACCTGGGATTCCTTACTGATTCTGTTTATAAAATGCTAGATGAAGTTGGATTTCCTGGCATGAAAGTTTTGCAGTTTGCATTTGATTCCAGGGAAACAAATAGTGGATATCTTCCGCATTGCTACAAAAAAAATTCTGTAGTTTATACGGGAACCCATGACAATGATACTATCCGCGGATGGATGAGCGCGATTTCAAAAGATGATTTGGAATTTGCAAAAGCATATCTTCGCGCGGATGAAAATAACTTAGCGGTGAACATGATGTTGACTGCGATGGCAACGGTTTCAAACACCTGTGTGCTTACCATGCAGGATTTGATTGGACTGGATGGAAGGGCAAGAATGAATCAACCTTCGACTGTCGGAAAAAATTGGAAGTGGCGTGCAACCCAGGACCAACTTTCTGAATCAGTGGGCGAATTTCTAAGGAGAAATACAGTTTTATATAGACGCTGCAGGTAAAAGATTTGGTAACGAATAATGCGGATATTTTCAGTGTAAATCCAATCCTAAAAAATCCTCACACTGGAAAATCTATATTAAGAATCCATTGAAACTTTGGGATTTTAAAATTAAAATTTTAGTATCCGGAATTAGGCGAGGGAATAATCTGAAAATTCCTTCGCTTTTTTTGATTTAAAATTTGGAAACATCTAATTTAAATTCAGATTTGATTTCACTCCCTTTGTAAAAAATCCCATCAAAAAGTTTTTGCTTAAATTTAGTTTATATTTTCTAAAATTATTACAATAAAACAATCAAAAAAATAAGAATTTTAAAAATAAAAATAATTTTTTAAAATAGTATTCCATTAAAAATTTAAAAGTGATACTATCAACTTTAAGTTTTTATTCGATAGGAGAATATAATGAAAAAACTTATCACAGTTTTCGCAGCAGTTCTTGCTGTTTCAGCTTTCGGATGAGTTATAATCAAAAGTTGTGGATTGGCTAAAAAGTCAAATTATAGAATTGGTGTTATTTTTTTAATAAACCTATTGACAGACTGGGGCCTTATATGTTTTATGCGATTACTTATTTTTCCTTTTATTTTCTATAGCTATTATCCTTTCAATCAACTTTGTTTCCTCTTCTGAAAGCAGATTATCAGAATAATTTTTATTGAGCTTATAACCTGGAATGGATTCGTAAAAATCTTTTATTTCTTTATCCTTAAATTCTCGGCCATAAAGTGCGTAAAAATCATTTCTTGCTAAACGAAGTTGTTTGTCAGTCATATAACATAATTCATATTTCATAAATGCTTTTGTAAAATTGCATCTTGCATTAATGGCAGTTTGTCCTTCAAAAGTGCCTGACCAATCCCCTATGTAATCAAATGAATGTATTGTTATATCAATGCTTTCTTCACTATCTTCTGGTTCTACATTTTCAGCTTCGAGTCTAAAAGTGTCTGATGAAATCCAATTAAATGTATAGGCTCCTGCTGGAAAAGGTTTATAATCATAAACACCGTAACTGCTTATAGAACCATATTCTTTATTTAAAAATCTTATATTCATAATATATTTTGTTGTAGTTAAATTTCTAACATCAACTGTTATTTTCCCAATTGATCCTTTCCATGATTTTCCAGTTCCGTAAACATAATATAAAAATCCATCAATACCAAAATACAATCCACTTGCAATTATTCCGTAATTACATTTATATTTTACTCGAGTTTGTCGAACCTGCCCCTTGCCAAAATAAACTTGCTTTACATGCCAAAAAAGTTTTGACAGACTATTTTCAGGATTTTCATATTTTTTAACATCAACTTTTTTATTATCTACATATGTTGTAAAATCTTCAAATTCTTCTCTTTTATCAAATCGCTCCAAATTGTTTTCTGGGAATCCGATTGAAATTGTCTTTTCATTACCTTCATTTTTAAACCAGAATTTTGCATCTACTGTATAATAATCATCATACATTGTTATCAGAACATGCTCGGATGTCATTACTATATCTTTTTCTTGTCCTAATTCATAATATTGTTCTGTACTTCTTACATTACCAACTCCGCCTCCAAAACATCTTATAAAAGCATCATCTGCATATACATTTAATAAATGAAAGAATGAAATAAATAAAACTATTGATATTTTTATCCTCATATTTTTAACCTCCTGTGTACCAGTGGTTCATCAACATAAAAAATCTTCTCCATACCCGAGCTGGATATGTATAAGCCTAAGAAGTGTCAATGTAAAATCTTACACATCAATCAAATTCATTCTAACACAAGGGAATGTTATATTCAATCATTTTTCATAGAACCGGGGAAGTCTCCGTGCATCTGCAAAACAAAGTTGGAATTGCAGGGGCTTTGGATTTCAACAGATTGCAACAACAGGTCCAAAATGCTATACTCAAGGTACTTTCATTTAAGAGGAGCATTTTTATGAAACAGCGTGAACTTGCGCAGGAACTGGCGGGAAACGAATATCCCGGACGTGGAATTGTTATCGGCGTGTCGGAAGACGGACTCCATGCTGTCACCGCATATTTCATTATGGGAAGGAGTGAGAACAGCCGCAACCGTGTTTTTGTTGAGGATGGAAACGGTATCAGGACTCAAGCCTTTGACCCATCCAAGCTCACCGACCCGAGTTTGATCATCTATGCTCCAGTCAGGGTTTTGGGAAACAATACCATCGTGACAAACGGAGACCAGACCGACACGATTTACGACGGAATGTCAAAATCTCTTACTTTTGAACAGTCCCTTAGGAGCCGCTGCTTTGAACCGGACGCACCAAACTATACTCCGCGCATTTCGGGTGTAATGCACATAGAGGGTGGGGCATTCGACTATGCCATGAGCATCCTTAAGAGTGACAGCGGTGACGGCGACAGATGCTTCCGCTACACATTCAGCTACGAAAAGCAAAAGGCGGGATGCGGTCATTTCATCCACACATACATGGGCGACGGTAATCCTCTTCCAAGCTACGAGGGTGAGCCAACTCCTGTAGACATTAAGGGCAACATCGATGAGTTTACAGATCTGGTATGGAAGAATCTGAACGCAGACAACAAGGTTTCTCTTTTTGTACGTTACATAAACATCAAGACTGGAAGCTTTGAGACAAGAATCGTCAACAAGAATAAATAAATTGAATAAAAGAAGACCGGCTACTGGTTCTTGAGGAGTTCCAGAACTTTTCTGAACGCAGAGTCGGCTTTTTTCATTTCGCGGGAGCCACGTGTAATGTTGCACAGTGACATTCCGTATTTGCGGGCAATTTCCCTCTGTGTAGTTCCTGCATCAAGTTCCTTTACCAGATGCCATCTGTTTGAAAAATCCTTTAGTTCCGCCGCAGTAAAAAGACAGCCGAAAAATTCGTTTATCAGCGTGGGGTCATCGATTTTTGCAAGAAGACCACATATCTCCGCAATAGCATCAACATTCTGTTCATTTTCAAGAGAATCTGTATTTTTCAAACGCATTACCCAATCTCCGTTTTTTTTATCAAGACATTTTAAAGAAGCAGCACGTGGTTAAGCTGGCTCTACTATGTATAGAAACATTATACTTACTTTTGCGGTAAAAGTCAAAGGAATAATGACATTGTGGGTAAAATAAAAAAACGCGCCCAATGGAATACATCAGACGCGTTCTAAAAACTCAGTTGAATGAGTTCAATCTTGTGTCAAATTACAGTTCACAGATTGGTGTGAATGTCTCGGCCTTGAGGGATGCTCCGCCGATAAGTCCACCGTCAATGTCCGGCTGTGCAAGGAGTTCCTTTGCGTTTGAAGCCTTCATTGATCCGCCGTACTGGATGATTGTCTCGTCGGCAACCTTCTGGTTGTAGAGTTTTGCAATGTATCCGCGGATGAATTTGTGGATTGCCTGAGCGTCTTCCGGAGTGGCTGTCTTGCCTGTTCCGATTGCCCAAACCGGCTCGTATGCGATTGTTACGTTCTTCATCTGCTCTTCGGTAACGCCTGCAAGACCTGCAGAAAGCTGGAATGCACAAACCTGCTCAGCTTCTCCGGCTTCCCTTTCGCTCAAGAGTTCTCCGATGCAGAGGTCAACTTCAAGTCCGCTTGCAAGAGCCTTGCGAACCTTCTTGTTGATGAGTTCGTCAGATTCACCGATTTCGTGGCGGCGTTCTGAGTGACCCAGGATTACGCACTGGCATCCGATGTCCTTGAGCATTTCGCATGAAACTTCTCCAGTGTGGGCTCCGTTGCCTGTGGCGGCGCAGTCCTGTGCTGCAAGAAGAATGTTTGATCCCTTTACTACCTGTGCAACTGCATCAAGGTATACGAAAGGAACACCAATCATGTATTTGTTTGTCTTTCCCTTCAACTGTTTAACAAGGTCTTTTGCAAGGGCAACTGCCTCTGCCTTTGTTGTGTTCATCTTCCAGTTTCCGGCGATGTAATGTGTACGTGCCATATTGTTCTCCTTGAAAATTCAATATACGACATTCTAGTAAATTTATGCGTTTTTTTCAATATTGTCGAAAGCTTTCGCTTGCTAAAAAGTTTTGACTTGCTCGCGAGGGCTCGCATTTTTTTCTTTGGGAAAAGCATCAAAACTTTAATGTGAAATTTAATTGAAAAAACTCTAAAAACTTTATATAATTATTCAACATGGGATAGGAATTCAGGATACATGGATCACAATTATACCGTAACCATCATAATCTGTATTCTCTGTATGCTGACTCTTGCGATAGATGTTGGAAAAAATACTATTCTTAACAAGAGTGACATAAAATGGTTCCGTTTTTCCTTTATCCTTGCCGCTGTGGGTGCCGCATGCGAATACTTTGGGGTTCTTTTTGACAGGACAGGATGTGCAAGCCCAAGAGTCCACTGGTTTGTGACTTACGCTGAATTTTGTGTTTCTCCGGTACTTGCGGTTTTCCTTGCACGAAGCTGTGGCAGAAAGCGAACCATAAAACCCATGCTGATCGTTATGGCCGTAAACGTGGTTTTGCAGACCGTTTCCCTTTTTAACGGAATGATTTTCTTCGTAGACGAAAACAGTGTCTTCCAGCGAGGCGGACAATACTGGATTTACCTTTTGTTCTGTGGAATAAGCTTTGTCTATATTCTTGCTGTCTTCATCTATATTGGAATAAAGACCAATCTGCGGAATTTCATAGCCATAATACTCATAGCGTCAATAATGATAGTGGGGCAGACGGCAAACATCCTGAACGGCAGCATTAATTCAGGCTATCTTTCAATTTGCGTCACTGCGACCCTCCTGTACATTTTCATCCAGAACATGTTCCGCCACATGATGATGGAAAAAATCAGCATTGAAAAAAACATCGCAAGCCATGATGCCCTTACAAAAGTGATGAGCCGCAATTCATTTGACAGCAAGGTAGGGGAGCTTGACAGGCGCATCAATGAGGATCCCTCTCAGGTAAAGTTTGCCATATGCGAGTGTGACCTGAACAACCTCAAGATAGTCAACGATACCTTCGGACATGATTCCGGGGACACATACATAATCAACTGCTGCAAGCTGATATGTGACATTTTCAAGCACAGTCCTGTATTCAGGATTGGCGGTGATGAATTTGTGGCAATCCTGCAGAGTGATGATTTCGACAACATCGAGTTCATAAAGCGCAGTGTGATGAGCACTTGTTTTGATGAGGCAACAAAGACGGCCTCACTTGCCGAGAAAAAATCCTTTGCCGCCGGATTTGCTGTCTTTGACCGTGACCATGATACAAGTTTTGGTGATGTAATGAAACGTGCTGACCTGGAAATGTACAACAACAAGAGGATGCTGAAAAATCTTTAAAAAAAA
>JAEEGJ010012532.1_pt1 | contig 20944 bp, 18 predicted proteins | sample 8958761 | NCBI WGS metagenome assembly JAEEGJ01 (sample SAMN16246546, study PRJNA631951) | gut metagenome | biome: gut microbiome; feature: rumen; material: RS-attached | host: Bos | place: Iran: Karaj | collected 2018-10
CGCGGTTTTTGTTGATATGGAAATGGTTCACAACATCCGACCGTCCGAAATAAGGTGAGAGGAACAGCTTCTCACGGAGGATGCCTTCGCTCAGATACTGGAAAAGCTCTTCATCGTTCATTGAGGCTGGATCGGTGGGCTTACTTTTCTTGCTACTCTGGGATAAAGGCGCCAGGGAGGATATCTCACTATTTGTGTTGGCTACCTGTTGACGAAGAACCTCCATCTCATTGACCACCGTCGTGTACTTACGCCTATAACGGATAGTCATGGCTATGCTGACAGCCAATGCCACCACTAAGGGTAAGACGACTAGGAATGTGAGGCTCATTTTTATTATTATTATTATTTGTCTACAAAGATACGTTTTCTTAATGAAATTACAGATGGGATGAACAATTGCTAAAGATATTCGGTATAAATCATCAAGGATTTGACAAATCCGAAACCCCAAAAGTACAAAACATGAAAACTCCTGTTTAGTCTTTATCGACGATCACAGTGGGCGTTTCATGATGACGGCCTACGACGAGAATCGTCTTCTGGGTCTTATAGCGGTAGAGACCTGAAAGTGTTGATACGACCATTTCGTAGCTGCGGCCGATCTCGAGCTGGTCGAGGGTCAGTAGATGATCGTAGTTGGCAGATTCCTTGGGCTTGAATTCGTAGAAGACACTGTCGGGAATCAGTACCGTCTGCGGGTCGTCGATGTTCAGCGTCGTGGAGAAGGTCCCTTCTGGCGAACCGATACCTGTGAATACGAAGTGGACCTTATTGCCGCAATAGGTGCGCAGCAGTTCAAAGCTGGCACTGAGATGGTCGACGTCGAACACCATGATACAGTGCAGTCCAGGCCAGAGCTGTTCTGTTATCTGTGTTCCTATATGGTGGTTCTCCATGATTTCACGGATGGTGTTGGCTCGCTCAGGATCGGGGGTGATATGGCTGTTGCCCAGTTCGATGTCTTCAGCCAGCTTGGGCCAGTTCTTCTCGATATGGCGCAACAGTCGGATCATGTTGTCGTAATGTTCACAAAGGGCCAGTGATATCTTTTTCTGTCTCAGGGCGTAGAGTGCCTGTAGATAGAGAATATTCGTGTCTTGAGACGATTTGTTGACATCCAGGGGGGTGACGTAGACCTGATCGTAATCGAAATCACGTCTTGTCAGTAGGCGCCCGACCAGATTGCCGACGTTGACACCCGATGGCAGCTGCTCGACGTCGTTGTCGACGAGGTTGAGCGTCATGCCGTCTGTCAGAAGGCCTTGATTGCCGGCTAAATAGAATCCCAGAGAGAAACTGTAGTCGTAACAAGCCTGTCTACCCCATCGTGACAGGGGGAGTCTCTTATATCCGTCGTAGGTGGAAATATGCTCTGTGAGGTAGGCTGTCAGCACGTTTCTATTGCCACTGGCTATGCGGTCGACATAGGGGCGGTAGTCCTCATAGGCTGTCAGAGGGACGTAACGACGGTAATCATCAAGACTGCGGATATGATCAAAGCCGTGAATACGTCCGTAATCCGTATTTTCATTCTCACGTACCAGGCGCCTGACAAACTCTTCCTGACATTGCATGGGGTTGAAGGTGATCTCCTCCAGCCTGTTCCAAACATTCTGGCCGTCAGCCCATCTTGCCTCGTTGACAATCTTGATTGTTTTCTCGTCCATGTATAATCGTGTTATAGTTCTTTCTCCTTGATCAGCTTGGGGCTGGTCATTTCTACTTCAAGGGGTTCTATGTTGCCTTTCATCTTGTAAGTCAGTACGGCGCTCTCGGTGGTCACGTCGAGTGAACATGGTGCCCCCTCAATCAGTGGAATACAACTGTTACTGCCCACAGGGAAGCCGCAGCAGACGGGTATCTCGTATTCTTGAAGATGCGCAATGAGCATTTGCTCGACGCTGCCATACTGGAGATCGTACTTGATGGAGCTGAACGTGCCGAAGATGATGCCTTTCACCTTGTCAAAGTTGGGTTGCAGGGTGAGTGCGTAGAACAATCGGTCTATAGTGTGCAGCGACTCTTCCACCTCTTCTAAAAACAATATGATGTCCTGCTTGGGTGGGAGATTGAAGCGGGTTCCTGTAATGGCACAAAGGCTGGAGAGATTGCCGCCGACGAGGATGCCTTCAGTATGCCCGCTACGATTGTAGGGATTACCAGGGATCTTGTACTGCGGCAAGGTGCCGAAAAGGATATTTCGGGTGATGCTGGTGGCAGGCTCCTGACAGCTGGCAATCTGGAAGGCCATCGGCCCGTGGATGCTCATCAGGCCAGCTCCTGCAACGGCATAGAGCAGGATGGTGATATCGCCATGACCGATCAGCCATTTCGGGTGTTGCAGAAAGCTTTCTTTCGGGATGCGGTTCAACAGGTGGATGGAGCCATAGCCGCCTCGCGAGCAGACAACGGCCTTAATACTATCATCCTCGAGTGCCCAGAGCATGTCGGCAGCACGCTCGTCGGCTGTCCCTGCGTAGGCGTTAACGTTTAAGTTGTTGGTGTTAGGGCCTATCACAGGCTGCAGGCCCCAGCTCCTGATGGTCTCTGCTGCCATCTGTAAGGCCTCCTGAGGCACCCAGTAGGCAGGTGATACAAGGGCTACCTTGTCGCCTGCCTTTAAGTAGGGTGCTTGAACAATCTTCTTACCTTGATACATTATGAAGCAAACTCATTATTTAAAACATTTATTTGTTATTCTGGGAGTCGAGCGCCTGACATCGCATCCACGAGGTGACGGTTTGGCCGTTAAACTGTTTGAAGGCGGCGGCGAAGGTGCTGTAGCTCCTGAACCCGCACTCGAGGGCCAGCTGCTGGGCTGTAAACGTGCGATGTGCTTCCACATTCTCGCGGTAAAGTTGTTCGAAGTGAGTGATGCGCAGGCGGTTGACATAGGCGTTGTAGGTAATGCCTTGTTGGGCGAAGTATTGGCTGAGGTAGGTGCGGTTGGTACCTATGGCCTCGCCCAGTTGTGTCAATGAAAGGTCGTGCTGCAGATAGAGCTGTGTAGCTTCGCATCGTGTCTGAAGCATGGTGCCGATGTTCGTGTAGATATTCGTGGGGATAGCGGCATTGGTTGTCTCTTTTTCCTCATCCTCCTCCTTGACTTCCAGTTCCTGTAGTGTTTCTACGCGCCAGAGCAGGAAGACGATGATGATCAGCGTGTTCACCTGAGACAGATACTCTCTTGACATATCGCCAGGGTTCGTCGCATAGATCTGATAGATGATGAAAAGGACGACAGCAAACAGCAGGCTCTGCCACACTTCCTTGTGGTCGAGGTCCGCATAGTTTTCGTTTAGCCAACGGTTGTACTTGACCAGCATGTACACAAAATAGATGATGAAGATGATGATGATACCTATTTGGTAGGTGTGCATCAGATCAAGACCAAAATCGTCGTGTGTGGCTATTCCCCATGCTGCGCCCCCAATGACTATCACTTGTGTCGCAGCCCAGGGCCATATCTTGCGCTGGCGGTCCTGCAACATGCGCAGCAGTAATGCCATCACAAGTGGCACCAGCGTGATGTGGTCGAGCAAGATGCAGATGATATTCCGAACCAGTCTGTCGTCAGCCAGCCAATATGTGCCGAGTACAAACCACCACACGTGGCTCATTGCTGCCGTGACGAAGAAAGCCGCCGTCCATTGGCGCAGTGCCTTCGGGGGATTCACGGATGGCACGATGGCGTTGCTGCGCCTCAGTCCAAGATAGATGCCTGCCATCAGGGCCAGCATGGCAATGCCGCTATAGAACATCAAAAAGAGGATATCCAGGAGGCTCTGAGGTGCGTACATTTGATTTAGGAACAATAAAAAATTCAAACATCTTCTTCAGGTCCTTCGGGGGCGATGAGGCCTGCGCGGTATTCGGCGGGGGTGATGCCATAGCAACGCTTAAACTGTTCGCGCAGATTGGGAGCGGTGAAGCCTACCTCGCGGGCTACGTCGGCGATGGACATTTGGGGACAGTTGGTCAGAAGGTCGTAAGCCACCTCCATGCGGATGGAGTTGATATACTGGGGAAAGGACATACCGTCGGCAAAAGTGTTAAGCTGGTCGTTCAGACGATGGCGGCCAATGCCGAAACGATTCATGATGTCCTCACGCATCAGATTAACTTGTGCGTAAAGACGTTCCTTGCGGATGATGGTGTCGATGGTCTTGAATAGTTCCTTATCCATTTTGGTTTCTGATTTTCGTTTGCAAAATTAAACAAAAACCAACTAATTCGATAAAATATCATGCACGCATTTGGTAGGTGTCCCAAATGCGTGCATAGAAAATGGTCGTTTTGTTTTTTCTGAAAGTTTTTTTGTATATTTTGAGAGTGCCTGATGATATAAAAGAAATCTGTTTTTTTACTGATTCTGACGGTAATCAACAGGTGTCATACCATATTTGCGCTTGAACTGCTCGCGCAGGTTGGCGGGGGTAAATCCCACTTCTGTAGCGATAGCGGATACGGTCATCGTGGTTTCATGGCGTAGCAGACGGAGTGCTTCTTCCAGGCGAATATTGTTGACATATTGCGGGAAGGAAAGCCCGTCGGCGTGTTCTGCCAGCAGGTTGTTCAAAGTGTGACGACTGATGCCGAATCGGTCGCAGATGTCCTGGCGCTGCAGATTGACATTCTTATAAAGTCGCTCGCTACGAATGGCGGTATCGATGTCATGGAACAAATCCGCGCTTTCGTTTTTGTCCTCACTTTGATCCTCAGGTTCTTCTTCCTCGTCGGGCTCTTCCTCGGGCTCAGGAGGCGTGCCGTTGATCATGCGTACCAGTGCGCGGTTTTTCTCGCTGACGATGCGTTTCTGACGGAAGAAATAGATGGCGAAAACGATGGCCAGCAGGGCGATGATGGCCACTGCAAGGCTGACGATATGGGAGCGCTCGGCCTGGGCCTCCTTCTCCTGTATCTCCAGTTGCTGTTCCTGGGCGTGATAACGGGCGGCGTAGTCGTGAGCCTCACTGGCATGGAGGCTGTCACTGACGATATTGGAAAGATTGGCGTAGCGCGTCTGGAAGTCGAGGGCTTCAGCGATGTGGCCTTTGGTACGGGCGGCTATCGCTCGGGAGCGTAGAATGGTGGCATAGTCTTTGTTGAGCGTGTCGCCAGCCATGCGGCGCTCTATCTCGTCGTAGGTCCTCAGGGCTTCGTCATACATGCCCAAGGCCACCTGCGTAGGAGCAATCATACGTCGGCCCATGAAGGTCTTGCCATACCCGCTGTTATCAAAAAGCGCCAGATACTCTTTTGCTTTTTGAGGTGAATCGCTATGTGCGTACGCCTGCGCCAAGAACCCCCAAGCCTGTGAACGGCTGAAGTCGAGATAGCGGTCGCGGTCGCTGGGATTGTCGCTCCACGACAGGCGGTAGCTGTCCTCAGCATAGTCCTTGGCGTGCTGCTCGTAGTGGTCGAGGCGCGCGAGGATGCGCTGTGCCAGCGGGATGACGTCGGTATAGTGTTTCAGTTCGTTGAGGGCATTGATTTTACGCTTGACGGCGACGATGAAGGCATCCATGCGGTCGATGCTGCCTGGAGCATCGAGGTGACTGATGGCGTCGTCGAGTTTTGCCAACCCTTCATCAATCTGCCCCAGTTGCGTCATCACGAATCCTATATCAGCCTCCGTGCGCCAGCGCTCATTGTCTTCGCCTTGCTGCTGACAGAGTACCGCCTTCTTTGTGGCCCATTGCAGATAGGCTTCGAGGTCGTACTTGATACGGCTGGTGTTAATGAGCATGTCGTAGATGTTCATCTGCTCCGTAGCGTTATTGCGCACGGAGTCGTGGCTGAGCAGCGACTTGCAGATGAGGATGGCAGAGTCCTGCTGTTGCTCCACGAGCGACTTGCTGTAAATCTTGGCACGTATGAACTGGCTGCGGTAGTCGCTGATGTTGCCCAAGAGCAATGCCGAGTCGAGCAGGGTGAGTGCCCGCTTGGGATTAGTGGCGTATGTCACCAGCACGGAGTCCTGCTGATAGGGCGTATCACCCAGATGGGGAATTTGTCTGACGCTGTTGCCTCCTCCACAGCCTGTCAGCGACCATGCGATGATTATAATAATAAGGTGTAAGCAATATCTCATAATCCTTTGAGTTGTTTTCTGCTGCAAAGGTAATCAATTTTACGAAGATTCCTCCATAAACGCATGCACTCTTTTGGGAAGTATTAACAGATTTAACACTTAGAGGTGTTTGTCGAAGAATTGGGGGTTAAAGTCTATTAACCGCTGTTTTGTGTCTATTTTGTTTGGAGGTAACTGAAAAAAGCCCTACCTTTGCAGCGGAATTCATGGACAAAATAGGTAAATTCATAGATAATGAAGAAAGGATTGTTCTTAATAGTCGGGATGCTGCTGACGGTGTCGTCGGCGTTTGCGCAGAGGCAGTGGACTATGCGGCAATGTATCGACTACGCGCTGGAGAATAATATTACGCTCCAGAAACAGAAGCTGACGAAGGAGAGTGCTACTGAGGACCTGAAGGGTGCCAAGGGGGCGCTGCTGCCTACGCTGAGCGCCTCGACGAACCAGAGCCTGGGCTATCAGCCATGGAAGGATTCGGGTATGTCGTATGTAACTAACGGAACGGTGAATACGAAGGTGGACAAGACGTCGTATAACGGCTCTTACTCTTTGAGCGGTCAATGGACCGTGTGGAACGGAAACAAAAACTATAACACCATAAAACTTGACCGGCTCGCGGAGGAGGTGGCTGATCTCCAAGTACAGGAGGCTGCCAACTCCATCCAAGAGCGTATCGCACAGATCTACACCCAGATACTCTATCTCGACGAGAACGTCAGTGTGAATGAGCAGATGCTGGAAACGAGCATGAAGAACGAAGAGCGTGGCAAGGAGATGGTCGCCGTAGGCAAGATGTCGAAGGCTGACCTCGCCCAGCTCTCAGCCCAGCGGGCTAATGACGAGTATGCCATCGTGGAGGCTAAGAGCCAGCTGATGAATTATAAGTTGCAGTTGAAGCAGTTGCTCGAGATCACGGACGAGGAGCGTTTCGACGTGGTCATCCCTGAACTCAGTGAGGAGCTCATCCTCGCTCCTATCCCTGAGATGCAGACGGTGTATGAGCGCGCTCTGCTGAGTCGCCCGGAGATTGAGCGTTCGCAGTTGGCTATCAAGAAAAGCGGCGTGAGCGTGGCCCTCGCCAAGGCTGGATGGATGCCGAGCGTGAATCTGACGGGTGGTGTGACTACCTCGACGAACTCGCTGAGCAGCAATGGCTGGGGCTCGCAGATGAAGAGCAATATGACCTCGTCGCTGGGTCTTGGTGTGACGATGCCCATCTATGACGGACGCTCGACGAAGACTTCCGTGAACAAGGCGAAGATACAGCAGTTGCAGGCTCAGCTCGACTTGCAGGATCAGCAGAAGACGCTCTACTCGGACATTCAGCAGTACTGGCTGAATGCCTGGACCAATCAGGAGAAGTATCAGGCGGCGAAGAGTAGCGTGGCGAGTGCCCAGGAGAGTTATGACCTGTTGTCGGAGCAGTTCCGGTTAGGGTTGAAGAACATCGTGGAGCTGATGACGGGTAAGGACAATCTGCTCTCGGCTCAGCAGAGCCAGCTGCAGTCGAAGTACCTGGCTATCTACAATCAGCAGATGTTGGAGTTCTATCAGAATGGGGAGATTAAGTGAGGAGTGAAAAGTAATAATAATATGAAAAAGATCGGAAAGAAAGGCTGGATTGCCATTGGAGTGGTCGCTGTGCTGCTGATGGCATGGTTGTTCCTGAGAGGTGGAAAGAAAGAAGGGAAAGTGTCGTTTGAAACGGCTAAAGTGGAGAATACGAACATCCACACGAGCATTACGGCTACGGGAACGATTGAGCCTGTGACCTCGGTGACCGTGGGTACACAGGTGTCGGGTATCGTGAGCCATCTCTACGTGGACTACAACTCGATCGTGAAGAAGGGCCAGGTCATTGCTGAGCTCGACCGTACAAACCTGATCAGTGAGCTGAATACGTCGAAGGCGAACCTCGCGAGTGCCGAGAGTACGGCTGCTTACGAGCGTGCTAATTATAATAGGTATAAGACGCTCTACGACAAGGGGCTGGTAAGTGCCGACGAATATGAGAGTGCGCTGTTGTCTTACCAGAAGGCTCAGCAGCAGGTGAACACCTCGCGTGAGAGTGTGCAGAAAGCACAGACCAACTTGGGCTATGCCACGATCACCTCGCCCATTGACGGTGTGATACTCTCGAAAGCCGTTGAGGAGGGTCAGACGGTGGCTGCCTCGTTTAACACGCCTGAGCTCTTCGTCATCGCACAGGACCTGACGAACATGCGTGTGATTGCCGATATCGACGAGGCTGACATCGGTGGCGTGAAAGAGGGACAGCGCGTGAGCTTCACGGTAGATGCCTTCCCCGATGATCATTTCGAGGGCACTGTGACTCAGGTGCGACAGCAGGCAAAGACGGAGAGTAATGTGGTGACCTACGAGGTGGTGATCTCAGCACCTAACAATGACCTGAAGCTGAAGCCGGGTCTGACGGCCAACGTGACCATCTATACCTTCGAGAAGAACGGTGTGCTGGCTGTACCCGCCAAGGCGCTGCGCTTCCATCCTAACGAGGCGTTGCTGCAGAAGGGTGAAACCATCGATGACTGCGAGGGCGACCATAAGCTCTGGACGAAGGAGGGGAATGTGTTCAAGGCCCACAAGGTAGAGATCGGTACCACGAACGGCGTGATGACGGAGATTACGAGTGGTATTGCCGCTGGGACTGAGGTGCTGGCTGATTTCGACATCTCAGGAGGCAGCCAGGCCGGGCAGGCTCAGCAGGGTGGGAATCCCTTCATGCCACGTCCGAGAAACAACAATAACAACAAGAGTAACAACAAGAGCGGAGGCAACGCCGCTCCTCCAAGACCGTAAGAATGGATGACAATAGAAAAGTAGTCATTGAACTGCAGAACGTAAAGCGCTACTTCCAGGTGGGCGAGGAGACGGTGAAGGCCCTGAGGGGTGTCTCGTTCAAGATCTATGAGGGCGAGTTTGTCACCATCCAGGGTACATCAGGTTCGGGCAAGTCGACGCTGCTGAACCAATTGGGCTGTCTCGACACACCTACGAGTGGCGAATATTTCCTCGACGGCATCAGTGTGCGCACGATGTCGAAGACCAAGCGCGCCCGTCTGCGCAATAGGAAGATTGGCTTCGTGTTCCAGAGCTATAACCTCTTGCCGAAGACCACTGCCCTGGAGAACGTGGAGCTGCCGTTGATGTACAATTCGGAGATATCGGCCGCTGAGCGTCGGGAAAGAGCCATCAAGGCTCTGCAGGCCGTGGGACTGGGCGACCGCATGTATCACAAGTCGAACCAGATGTCGGGAGGTCAGATGCAACGTGTAGCCATCGCCCGCGCACTGGTGAACGACCCTGCCGTACTGCTCGCCGACGAGGCAACGGGTAACCTCGATACGCGTACATCGTTCGAGATGCTCGTGCTCTTTCAGGAACTCTACAAGCAGGGCAACACGATCATCTTCGTGACCCACAATCCGGAGATTGCCGAATACAGCAGCCGTAACATCAACCTGCGCGACGGTAAGATCCGTGAGGACACGATCAATACGAATATCAAGTCGGCAGCAGAGGCTCTCGCCAAGTTGCCAGCACCAGTGGATGATTAATTGAGCAAGAAATGAACATTCTAAATCTTTTCAAAGTGAGCCTGAAGGCTGTGGCGAACAACAAGATGCGCTCGTTCCTCTCGATGCTGGGTATCATCATCGGGGTGGCAGCAGTGATCATCATGATGTCGATAGGCCAGGGCTCGAAGGAGAGCATCCGTGCCGAACTCTCCACGATGGGTACCAACCTGCTGACCATCCGCCCGGGTGCAGATATGCGTGGTGGTGTGCGTCAGGATCCGTCGGCGATGCAGACTTTGAAGATGGCCGACTACGAGCGTATCGTCCGTGAAAAGCGTTTCGTGACGAAAGTATCGCCTGAGGTGACGGCCAGCGGACAGGCCATCTACGGCAATAACAATACGAATGCCTCGATGTATGGCGAGAGTATCGACTACCTCGACATCAAGCAGTGGCCTGTGGAGGAGGGTGAATGCTTCACGGAGGAGGATATCAAGAAGGCGGCCAAGGTGGTCGTCGTGGGAACAACCATCGTGAAGGAACTCTTCGGCGAGAACGTCGATCCCATCGGCAAGACCATCCGCTTCAAGAGCATCCCTATGCGTATTGTCGGCGTATTGAAGTCGAAGGGATACAACTCGTGGGGTATGGACCAGGACAACGTGATGATAGCGCCTTACACCACCGTGATGAAGCGTATCGCAGCACAGACCTACTTCTCGAGCATCGTGTGCTCGGCAGTGACGGAGGAACTCTCTGATGCCGCCATCGAAGAACTGACACAGATGTTGCGCGACAACCATAAGCTGAAGGACGATGCCGCCGATGACTTCACCATCCGTTCACAGGCGGAGATGATGGAGACGATGTCGTCGACGATGGACACCGTGACGATCATCCTCGTGGTGGCTGCTGCCTTCTCATTGCTTGTGGCCGGTATCGGTATCATGAACATCATGCTGGTGAGCGTGACGGAGCGCACGAAGGAGATCGGCCTCCGTATGGCCGTAGGTGCCACGGGACCTGTTATCTCGCTGCAGTTCCTCATCGAGTCGGTATTGATATCCGTGACAGGCGGACTGCTGGGTGTGATGGTCGGAGTGGGGGCGAGTGCGTTCGTCTCGTCCTTCGGTATGCCTTCGAGCATCCCTGCATGGAGTATCTACGTGTCGTTCCTCGTTTGCGTGTTCATTGGTGTTCTCTTCGGCTATATCCCTGCACAGAAGGCTGCCAACATGGATCCGATTGAAGCCATCAGGCACGAGTAAACCAAACTAAATATATTATGCTAGACAAAAGACTGAAGACATTCATGCATATTGTGTTCTGGGCGTTCATGTTCCTGTCGCCCATGCAATATATGCGAGGCACGGGTATGTCGATGATCCAGTACCTGATGAACTGTATGTCATCGCTGCTGCTGATGATCGTGTTCTATGCCAACTACAAATGGTTGACGCCAAGGTACTTCGTTCCAGGTAAGCATCGATACTATACGGTGATCAACTTCGTTATGGTCGTCACATTTGCCCTTTTCCTACATTATTGGATGGACTACACGCGTGACCTGTTCCAACCGGTCGTGATGATATACCGTGTGCCTGACACACTCGACGACTTCCTGTTCTTCGTGCGCGACTGTATCAATTTCTGTATCTTCATTACTGCTGCCACCTGTCTCAAACTGGCGCAGCAATGGCTCTGGGCTGACAAAGCCCTTAAGGCTGCCGAGGCTGCAAAGGTGTCAGCCGAACTGGGTAACCTTCGTTCACAGATCAATCCCCACTTTCTGCTGAACACGCTCAACAATATCTATGCGCTGACGGCCATCGACACCGACCGTGCACAGGATGCCATCGAGCAGCTCTCGAAACTGCTGCGCCACATGCTCTATGACAACCAGGAATCGGAAGTGCCCCTACAGGATGAGATCCAGTTCCTCGACAACTATATTAATCTGATGAAGATCCGTCTGCCGAAGTCGGTCGATGTCAGATTCCTGCGCGATGTGCAGAATCCTGAGGTCCGTGTATCCCCCTTGTTGTTTATCTCACTGGTCGAGAATGCCTTCAAGCATGGCATCAGTCCTACGGAACCCAGTTTCGTACATATCACCTTGACGCAGAAAGGGAAAGATCTCTGCGTCACTATCGAGAACTCAAACTATCCGAAGTCGGAAGAGGACCGTAGCGGTCATGGCATCGGTTTGCAGCAGGTACAGCGTCGCCTGGATCTGGCCTACTACAACCGCTACGAGTGGACTCAGAACGTATCTGACGACGGAACTGTCTATTCATCAATTATCAAAATCAAATTATGACTATCACTTGTGCTATTATCGATGATGAGCCTCTGGCTGCCGATCTGCTGGCAGGCTACGCCAAACGTACACCGTACCTGAAACTGAAAGGGACCTACAACAGCGCCGTCGTGGCGATGAAGGACCTGCGCGAGAATCCTGTGCAGCTGCTCTTCCTCGACATCCAGATGCCTGACTTCTCGGGCATTGAGTTCGCCAAGATCGTGCCGAAGGATACTCGTATCATCTTCACTACCGCCTTCTCACAGTATGCCGTTGAAGGATTCAAGGTGAATGCGCTCGACTATCTTCTGAAGCCCATCTCTTATCGCGACTTCCTGGCGGCCACCGACAAGGCGCTCGACTACTTCAACGTGCTGATGCGACGTAATGTGTGCATTCGTGATCGCTTCATGTTCGTCAAGAGCGAATACAAGCTGCTACGTGTGCGTCTCGATGACATCCTCTATATCGAGGGTCTGAAGGATTATGTGCGCATCTGCCTGAAGGATGGCGAGAAACTCGTGTCGCTCATGTCGATGAAGAAGCTCGACGAGTATCTGCCCAAGCCGGAGTTCCTGCGTACGCACCGTTCCTATATCGTCCACATGCCTGAGGTAGAGGCCATCGACCGCTTCAGGATCGTCTTCGGCGATGTGTTCCTCCCCATCTCCGACAACTATAAAGACGAGTTGCAGTTCTACTTCGACCAGCATACGCTAGCATAAAAAACGTTAAAAGCGGTGTGTCATGCACCGCTTTCACGTCTTTTTTTATAACTTTGCATGCGTTAAGCAGATTATTACTCATTTTTAAACGTTAATGATATGGTAAACTACAAAGATTTAGGTCTCGTAAATACTCGCGAGATGTTCAAGAAGGCTGTAGCTGGTGGCTACGCTATTCCCGCTTTCAACTTCAACACAATGGAGCAGATGCAGGCCATCGTTCAGGCTGCTGTTGAGACAAAGTCACCTGTCATCATGCAGGTTTCCAAGGGTGCTCGTAACTATGCTAACGCTACTATCCTTCGCTACATGGCAGAGGGTGCTGTAGCTTATGCAAAGGAGCTGGGTTGCCCCAATCCCCAGATTGTGCTTCACCTCGACCATGGTGACAGCTTCGAACTCTGTAAGGATTGTATCGACATGGGCTTCTCTTCAGTGATGTACGACGGTTCTTCACTGCCTTACGAGGAGAATATCAAGATCTCTCGTCAGGTTGTAGAGTATGCTCACAAGTATGATGTTACTGTAGAGTGTGAGCTCGGCGTTCTCGCTGGTGTTGAGGATGAGGTTGCCTCTGAGGTTAGCCATTACACCAAGCCTGAGGAGGTTATCGACTTCGCTACCCGCACAGGTTGTGACTCACTGGCTATCTCTATCGGTACTTCTCACGGTGCTTACAAGTTTAAGCCCGAGCAGTGCACACGCGATCCGAAGACTGGTAAGCTCGTTCCTCCTCCATTGGCATTCGACGTGCTGCATGAGATCGAGCAGAAGCTTCCTGGATTCCCCATTGTTCTCCATGGATCATCTTCAGTTCCTCAGGACGAGGTTGATACCATCAACAAGTATGGTGGCAACCTGCCCGACGCAGTAGGTATCCCCGAGGAGCAGCTCCGCCTGGCTTCTAAGAGCGCTGTCTGCAAGATCAACATCGACTCAGACTCTCGTCTGGCTATGACAGCTGCCATCCGCCAGTATCTGGCAGAGCATCCTGATCACTTCGATCCTCGTCAGTATCTGAAGCCCGCTCGTGAGAACATGAAGAAGATGTACATCCACAAGATTGTGAACGTACTGGGTTCAGACGGAAAACTCTAAATCTTGCATATAGCCTGGGCAGCGGTGTAGGCCGTGGTCCAGGCTGCTTGAAAGTTGAAACCTCCGGTGACGCCGTCAATGTCGAGCAGTTCACCGGCGAAATAGAGAGCGGGCACATGCCTGCTCTCTAATGTTGTGGGGTTCACGGACTCCAGACTGATGCCACCACAGGTGACGAACTCCTCTTTGAAGGGAGCCCTGCCCTGGATGTCGTAGAGATCGCCACCGCTGAGTGTGTTGGCCAGACGGTTCATCTCCTTTTTGTTCAGCGATCCCCAGCGTCCTTCGGCGCGCTGCCCGAGGCATCGTTTCGCCAGATAGGACCAGAGTCTGGTAGTCAGACCGTAGGGGGCAATCGTCAGCAGCTGTTTCTGTGGGAATTTCTGTGTCATCTCCGTCAGTGCCTCCAGTGCTTCGTTGTCGTGCAGCCCCGTCCAGTTGACGGCCAATGGTGCCTTGTAATTCAGTTCTGCCAGATGGCGGGCGGCGTAGCTCGATAATCTGAGGATGGCGGGCCCGCTCATGCCCCAGTGGGTCACCAACAAAGCCCCTTCAGCCCTGAGTTTCGTACCGGGAATCATGACCTGTGCCTCTTCCACCACCGTCCCCATGAGGGCGTGCAGAGCCTCGTCGCCCGTCTCGAAGGTGAACAGCGAGGGCACTGGCTTTATCGTCTCATGTCCGAGTGCCTTCAGCCAGGCGAGACTCTCCTCAGTCGCACCACCCGTCGTCACGGCTATGCAGTTGTAGTCTTTCAGGTCGTCCATACTCCTTACGGCCGTCTCTGTCTGTATCCTGACACCCAGTCTTCTGGCCTCTGCGAGGAAGCAGTTGATGATGGTGGCTGAGTCTTGCGAGGCAGGGAACACACAATGATCCTCCTGTGTGGTCAGTCTCACGCCGTGATGCTCAAACCAGTTGTAGGCATCCCTTTGCGAGAAACCTTTCATCAGCCTTTTCATCAGTCGGTGTCCACGTGGATAAACCTCTTTCAGGTCTTTCACTCTCTCAAATGTGTTGGTACAGTTACAGCGTCCGCCACCACTCACGGCCACCTTCCTCAATACGCGTTTGCCGCGCTCGAGGATGGTCACCTCTGCCTCTGGTCGCTGCGCCTTCACCGTGAGCGCCAGGAAGAAGCCTGCGGCACCACCGCCTATGACTGCTACCTTCATTGTCCGCCGAGTCTTTCGAAATAGGTTGCCACCTCGTCCCAGGTCTTGAAGCTGTCGCTGCCGAAGTCGATGTGTGTCGCCATCCCTTTCCAGTCGGTCTCCTTACCCACGAAGTAGTCGCCGTAGAGCAGTTCGCGCTGGTTGGTAAACACAGTGTGTCCCCATGCGGGTACATTGATATATTGTTCTAACCACTTCACGGTGTCGGCAAAGTACTGCGCCTCCTGGGGAGCCTCTGCCACGAAGAAGAGCTGGTAGGTCTCCAACAGCCTTCGGATGGTCTTCTGTGACGAACTCAGCGGTTTGTCCCAACTGTCTTTCAGCGTGTCCATCCCGATGTAGACGATAGGTCTTTCACGGCCTTCCTGTCTGTCGTCAATCCAACGCACCACAGGCATCACCGCGTGCATGAAACTCTGATCGTTCATGCGGTGCTCCCCGTGGAAGCAGATGGCCTGCCTGTAGTGTTCGTGGAAGAGGTCGAAGGTGTTCACGGTGGTGTCCTCGTCGCCAAAAAGACCGAAGACACGTTGCTGCTCTTCATCACTGACGCCGTTGAAGCAGAGTTGGGTGACCTCTTTATAGGCCTTTACCAACGTCTTGGTCACCATGAAGTCCTGCTGGCCGTCAACCCTTGGGTTCGAGAAGTGTTGCGCCCCGATCATGCCGTGCTCCTTCATCGTCTCACCCATCTCCAGGGCTGGGTTGACGAGGATGCGGTCGTAGCCGTAGAGCATCTCGGCATACATCCCTCCCATCGAGGTGCCGATGATGAGGTCTGGATGCTCACGTTCGCACGTCTCTTTCAACAGCGTCAGGGCCTCCTGTGGCTCTATGGGCAGGTCGGGGGCAATGACCTCTGCCTTTGGCAACACCTCACGGATGCGTGTCACCGTGCCACTCTGGCCCGACGATCCGAAGCCGTGTACATAGAGTATTTTCTTCCCCTTCATCAGGTCGGGGAACTGCTTGATATACTGATTTGTCTGTTCCATGCCGCAAAGATACATAATAATCTTCATAATTGCAAAATAAAAGCTAAATGATTTGGTAGTTACATAAAAACTTCATATTTTTGCAGAGAGTTTTTAAGTCACTGGTTCCTAAAACATGAAATATGTCGCATTGCCCTTCCAGGAAACCCGTCGCCTGTCGTTCTATCTGGCGATGGAAGAGTTTGTGGCGCGTCAATACCAGACGGAAAACGATTATTTCTTCATGTGGCAGGTGGAGCCGAGTGTGATCTTCGGTCGTAACCAGGTGCTGGAGAACGAGGTGAATGTGGCCTATTGCCGTGAACACGGCATCAAGCTCTACCGTCGGAAGAGTGGTGGAGGCTGCGTGTATGCAGATATGGACAACCTGATGCTGTCGTTCGTTACGGCGGAGGAGAACGTGAACTTCGCCTTCAACCGCTTTGTGAACATGGTACTGCTGGTGTTGAGACAGTTGGGTATCACCGCTACGGGTTCGAGTCATAACGATATCATGATAGGCGACAGGAAGGTGTGTGGCACGGCGTGCTACCATGTGGGTGGCCGAAGTATCGTACACAGCACGATGCTCTACGATACGAATATGGACCACATGCTCAACGCCATCACCCCGAGTCGGGAGAAACTCCAGAAGAAAGGTATCGAGAGCGTGCGACAGCGCATTACCCTGCTGAAGGACTATACGGCACTCGACAGCGTGGAGTCGCTGAAAGCATTCATCCGTGAGACGCTGTGCGAAGGTGAGCGCATGCTCACAGCCAGTGAGGTGGCGGCGATTGAAGCCATCGAGGCAACTTATCTGAAAGAGGAATTCATCAATTTATTATAATATCAATCTATGGGAATTAAACAGGAATTTGAAAAGAAAGTGAAGCGCACGTGCTTGTTCGACAAGCACTTGTCGCTGGGTGCCACAATGGTCGAGTTCGGAGGCTTCGATATGCCTCTGCTTTACCAGTATGCAGGCATTGCCCCTGAGCACATGGCCGTCAGAGAACATGTGGGACTCTTCGATGTATCTCACATGGGCGAGGTGACTGTGAAGGGTCCAGATGCAGAGCGCTACGTGCAGCATATCTTTACGAACGATGTGGCTGGGGCGCCTGTGGGGAAAATCTACTATGGTATGATGTGCTATGAAAACGGCGGTACGGTCGACGACCTGTTGGTGTATAAAATGGGCGAGAATGACTTCTTCCTCGTGATCAACGCCGCGAACATCGACAAAGACTGGGCTTGGATGCAGCAGCATGCCGAAGGCTTCGACATCGACCTGCAGAACCGTTCTGACTACTACGGTCAGGTAGCCGTTCAGGGCCCTGAGAGCGAACATATCGTCGAGACGGTATTAGGCTTGCCCTGCAAAGAGCTGAACTTCTACACCTGCAAGACTATCCCCATTCCACCTTCCACCTTCCACCTTCCACAAGACATCATCATCTCGCGTACAGGCTATACGGGTGAGGACGGCTTCGAGATCTACGCCTCTCACGAGTATATCAACGATTGCTGGGATAAACTGATTGCCGCTGGTGTACAGGCTTGTGGATTGGGTTGTCGCGACACCCTGCGTTTTGAGGTCGGATTGCCCCTCTACGGCGATGAACTCTCTGAGGATATCACCCCCATCATGGCGGGTCTCGGCTTGTTCGTCAAACTCGATAAGGCTGAGTTTATCGGTAAGGAGGCACTCGCTAAGCAGAAGGCAGAGGGACCTGCCAGGAAACTGGTTGGTATCGAATTGTTCGACAAGGCGATTCCCCGTCACGGCTATACGGTGCTGAATATGGAAGGCGAACCTATCGGTGAGGTGACTACGGGTTATCACACCATCTCAACGGATAAGAGTGTCTGTATGGCTCTGATCGATGCCCAATACGCCAAGCTCGACACCGAGGTGCAGATCCAGATCCGCAAGAAGGTCTTCCCAGGCAAAGTCGTTAAGAAACAATTTTATTCAAAAAATTATAAAAAGTAATGGCAAAGGTAATTGAAGGACTCTACTACTCAGAGTCTCACGAATTTGTAAGAGTAGAAGGTGATTTCGGTTTTATTGGTATCACAGATTATGCCCAGAACGCACTGGGTAATGTGGTGTATGTGGATATGCCAGAGGTTGACGATGAGGTAGCAGCTGGTGAGGAGTTTGGTGCTGTAGAGAGTGTCAAGGCTGCCAGCGACCTGTATTCACCCGTCAGCGGAACCGTTGTAGAGATCAACGAGGCCCTCGAGGATGAGCCCGAACTCATCAATCAGGATGCTTTTGAGAACTGGATTATCAAGGTAGAACTCAGCGACAAGGGCGAGCTCGACGCCCTGATGGATGCCAAGGCTTACGAGGCTTTCTGCGCCAAAGAGCATTAATGTTTCATCTTTAATGTTTCATCTTTAATGCATAAGTATTTTCCTCATACTCAGGACGATCTGAAGGCGATGATGGAGAAGGCGGGGGTGACCGACTTCGACGGTCTCTACGCCCAGATCCCTGAAAATATCCGTTTCCGGGGCGATTATCAGATTCCCTCGGAGATGAGTGAGATGGAGGTACGCGATACCTTTGCGAAACTGGGAAATCAAACGAAGCAGTTGGCTTGTTTCGCTGGCTATGGGGTCTATGACCACTATACCCCTTCAGTGATTCCCAGTCTCCTTTCGCGTTCAGAATTCCTGACTTCCTATACCCCCTATCAGGCAGAGATCTCACAAGGCACGCTCCACTATATTTTCGAGTATCAGTCGATGATGACCGAACTCACGGGTATGGATATCTCCAATGCCTCGATGTACGACGGAAGCACCGCGACGGCTGAGGCGATGATGATGGCTGTAGCTGCCGGCAAGAAGGTCAATAAGGTCTTGGTATCTGAGACTTTGAATGGCGATGTCCGCAAGGTCCTCGATACTTATGCCCTGCATCAGGGCATCGAGCTGGTCACGATCCCTCAGAAGAACGGTGTGACCAATCTCTCGATTCTTAAGTCTCAATTCTCCACTCTCGATGGCATAGCTGGAGTGATTGTGCAGCAGCCGAATGTCTTTGGTATTGTCGAGGACTTCACGGGTTTTGCCGATGCGTGTCACGAGAACAAGGCGCTCTTCATCATCAACAGTATCGCTGCCGATCTGGCCGTATTGAAGACACCAGGCGAGTGGGGCGCTGACATTGCTGTGGGCGATGGACAGAGTCTGGGAATTCCCATGCTCTTCGGCGGTCCTTACGTGGGCTATATGTGCTGTACGGAGAAACTTATCCGCAAGATGCCTGGCCGTATCGTCGGCATGACAAAAGACAACCGAGGGAGCAGCGAGTGCAAAGACGAGCTTGCTCTGGCTTTGCCGAGTCGCGACGGAGGAAGACCGGAGGTCAATCCTGACCAGCGGGCATTTGTGTTGACGCTTCAGGCTCGTGAGCAACATATCCGTCGCCAGAAGGCCACCTCTAATATATGCTCGAACCAGTCGCTGATGGCCCTCTTCGTCACAGTCTATTGTGCGCTGATGGGTAAGCAGGGCCTAAGGGAAGCTGCTCAGCTTTCCTATGCAGGTGCTCACTATCTCTGTGACGAACTCCAGAAGACGGACCGTTTCCATCTGGCTTATGACCAGCCCTTCTTCAATGAGTTCTTTGTGAAGTACGATGGCGATGTCGACAGTCTCTATCAGCGTTTCATCGATGCAGGTTTCCTGGGTGGTGTCAAACTCGATGATGGTCTGCTCTTTGCCGTCACGGAGAAGCGTACAAAAGAAGAAATTGATAACCTCGTAAAGATTGCAGCGATATGAATAACAAACTATATGGATCTTTGATTTTCGAACTTTCGAAGGAGGGTCGCAAGGGCTACAGTCTGCCAAGAAACAATTTTGGCGATTACGAGATTCCAGCTTCGATGCAACGTGCTGAGGATGCCGCCTTGCCCGAGTGTGATGAGCTGACGGTGGTGCGTCACTATACGAACCTGTCGAATAATAACTTTGGTGTGGATACAGGCTTCTATCCCCTTGGTTCCTGTACGATGAAGTACAATCCTAAGATCAACGAGGAGATGGCAGCCCTGCCGCAGTTCCAGAACCTGCATCCGAAGCAGCCGGCTAAGACCGTTCAGGGTGCTCTGGCCATTGTGACGTTGCTGGAGCGTTCGCTGTGCGAACTCACGGGTCTGGCACATTTCACCTTTAAGCCCTACGCTGGTGCCCATGGTGAACTGACAGGTCTGATGACCATCGACAACTATCATCGTTCGCGTGGCGATATGCAGCGCAAGAAGGTGATTGTCCCTGATTCTGCCCACGGCACGAACCCCGCATCTGCTGCTGTCTGTGGCCTCGAGATCATCGAGGTGAAGTCGCTCGCAGATGGGACGGTCGATTTCGAGGACTTGCAGCGTATCGTCGCTGAACAGGGTTCCGAGATCTCTGCCATGATGATGACCAATCCCAATACCCTCGGACTCTTCGAGACGCGTATCCCCGAGATTGCGAAGCTCATCCACGACTGCGGCGGCCTGATGTACTATGATGGTGCCAACCTGAACCCGATGCTGGGTGCCTGTCGCCCTGGTGATATGGGCTTCGATGTGATGCACATCAACCTCCATAAGACCTTCTCTACGCCTCATGGCGGTGGCGGTCCCGGTGCTGGTCCTGTGGGCGTTCGCGAGGGTTTGCAGGATTGTTTCCCCTTCGTGTCGCCCTATCAAGGCAACTTCGGGGTGATGATGCGCGCCTACGCCTATATCCTGTCGTTGGGCCGTGAGCATATCAAGGAGGTAGGACCTCTGGCCACGCTCAATGCCAACTACATCAAGGAGAGTCTGAAGGACGTCTATGAACTGCCTATCGACACCACATGCTGTCATGAGTTTGTCTTCGATGGACTCAAGGATAAGTCTACGGGCGTGACCACGATGGATGTTGCCAAGCGTCTGCTCGACTACGGCTATCATGCACCTACTATCTACTTCCCGCTGCTCTTCCATGAGTCGTTGATGATTGAGCCGACTGAGAATGAGTCGAAGG
>JAEEGJ010012534.1_pt1 | contig 20944 bp, 17 predicted proteins | sample 8958761 | NCBI WGS metagenome assembly JAEEGJ01 (sample SAMN16246546, study PRJNA631951) | gut metagenome | biome: gut microbiome; feature: rumen; material: RS-attached | host: Bos | place: Iran: Karaj | collected 2018-10
AATAGGCGATGAAGCGGCCGTCCGGGCTCCAGCACAGCTGCTAGATGCCTCCGAAGGGGCCGTTGGGGAGCTGGTACATCACATCGGCACCGCCCAGAATATCCAGGCCTTCCTTGATTATGCCGTTGCAAAGAGGGGCCACAAAGCTGTGGTTGATTTCGTCCACCCAGTGGTCCCAGTGACGGTACATAAGGTCTTCAGTGGCGTATGCATCGGCCTTTGAAAGGAGGGGGTCTGTGTCCACGGGGCGCTCTACGGCGCTGTGCACGCTGCTCACGTAGAGGATTTGCGCGCCGTCCGGCGACAGGGAGAATTCCTGCACTCCGGCGGGAATATCGGTTACTTTGGTCCTTTTGCCCAGTTTGCCGTTACGGTACGGGGCCTTGTACACCTGGCCTTCCCTGATGAAGTAGATGTATTTGCCGTCCGGGCTCCAGCGGGCGTTGGAGATGCTCTTGCCGTCCATGGTGAGAGGGGTGGAATCTCCGCCTTCAACAGGGAGCGTGAACAGGTTACGCACGCTGCGGTTTTCAGCGATGGAATTGTAACTCACTCCGTAGAGGATGGTTTTGCCGTCCGGCGAGAGCTGAGGGTCTCCCAGGCGGCCCAGGGAAAGGAGCACTTCCGGAGACATCCTTCCGTCGGGGACCTTGATGTCGGACGCTCCGATGTAGCCTTGCTGTGGTTTCATTGTACAGGAAAAGAGAATGAGGGCTGCCGAGGCAACCAGTGCAAGTTTCTTCATATAATGTATGTCTTGTCTTACAAAAGTACTTATTATTCAGCAAGAAAGCAAATGCGGTGGGCTTCGGCGGCGTCCTGGAGCGAAGCTTTCATGGGAGTGCCTGTTTCGATGCTGCGGAGGAAGTCCTCCACCAGGGCTTTGTCCGCACCCGCGTGAAGGGGAGCGCTTTCCAGCTGGCTATAATCTTCCCTTATGGCCCCGCAGGTGATGATGCCGCCATCGGCCTTTAATACTCCCTTTGTGCCTCTGATTATTGTTTCCCGGCCTTCCTTTGCCGATGTGCCCTCGAGGCTGAGGCTCAGCCGGATGCCGTTTTCCAACTCCACGTTAACTTTCTGGGTGTCGTATACGTCGTTTTGGCAGCGGTATACGCAGAGCCCGAACTGGCTTTCCAGTAATACTTCTTCAATAATCTGGTCCAGTGTTTTTCCCGGTGGAACGTCGAATCCGGCAATCCACTCCTTGCGTTCACGGTACAGGTTCACTGCATTGTAGCGGCAATCCTTTACGGGGCAGTGGATGCAGCGGTCTGTGCTTTCGGCAGGGGCCTGTGAGCGTTTGAAAAGCTCTATAGAGCCTTCCGACTGCACTTTCGTGGCCTTTGCTCCGGGGCCGCAGAGGCTCAGGATAAAGTCTACGTCGTGGCTGCACTTGGAAAGGAAGATAGGCCCAGTATTCTCTTTGCGGGACCACCCGCCGCGTACGAAGGTGTGGCCCATCCTGTCCGGCCCGATGTGCTCCGTATGGGAGATTTCCCTGATCTGGCCAAGCGTTCCGGCCAGTTCCTTGATCCGGTTGTAGTACGGATGATAGCGCATAACGAGGCACACCCCCACCGGGGCGCCAGCCTGAGCCGATGTCTCGAGCAGGCTTTCATAATCGGCCTGAGTGGTAACCGCCGGCTTCTCCACAAGTACGTGAAAGCCGCGCTTAACTGCCTCTATGGCAATGGGATAGTGGATCTGGTCCGGTACGGCGATAATCACACCATCCACCTTTATGCCGGAGGCAAAGAAGTCATAGGCACTGCGGAAGCAATGGCTCTGAGGCACCCCATGCAACTCGGCTGCCCGGTTGAGCCTGAACGCATCCGGCTCCACCAGACACTCCACACGTGCCTTCCCGCCCAGGCAACTGAGATATTTGCCCGCGCGGTTCCCAAGTCCTATTACCGATAGTGAAATCATGTCCTTTTGGCATACAAATATAGCTATAATTTAGTATATTTGCATGATATGCCGATGGAAGGAAATATCGTTATCCGTCACGCGAAGGTTAACAACCTGAAGGACATTACCGTGGAGATTCCCCGCGGGAAGTTCGTCGTGATTACGGGGATTTCCGGAAGCGGCAAATCGTCGCTGGCGTTCGATACGCTGTTTGCGGAGGGGCAGAGGAGGTTTGCGGAGAGTTTGTCGTCGTATGCCAGGCAGTTCCTGGGAAGGATGTCAAAGCCTGATGTGGAAGGGATAGAGGGCATTCCGCCGGCAATCGCCATCGAGCAGAAGGTGAATGTGCGCAATCCTCGCTCTACGGTTGCAACCACAACGGAAATATATGACTATCTGCGCATCCTGTTTGCGAGGATAGGGCGCACGTATTCGCCGGTGAGCGGGGAGGAGGTGCGGAAGAATTCGGTGCGCGACGTTCTTGAAGAAGTGTTTTCTGTCGATGGAAGAGCAGTCTATATTCTGGCCGATATCCATTGGGATACGAGGGACGACAAAGTGGAGCTGATGCTGTCGCTGAAGGAGGAGGGATATAGTAGGCTGTTCAATGTGAACGACGGCTCCGTAGTGAGGATGGAAGATGTGCTGAAGATGGACGGGAAGTATCCGGAAGGGCTGTGGCTGCTGGTGGACAGGGCGAAGGTGGGTGAACTCACGGAAGAGCTCCGCACCAGGCTGGACGCTTCGGTGAAACAGGCCTTCCTCAAGGGAGGCGGCGATATGGCAATCTGGGCCGATGGAGCCCTGAAGCGCTTCTGCAGCCGCTTCGAGCGGGACGGCATAACCTTCCGGGAGCCGGACGAATATCTTTTCAGCTTCAACAGCCCGCTCGGGGCCTGCCCCGTGTGCGGAGGGCTGGGGAAGATTATCGGCATAAGTGAAGACCTTGTCGTGCCGGACAAGACAAAGAGCATATACGAAGGGGCGATCGCCTGCTGGAGAGGGGATAAGATGAGCTGGTTCAAGGACCTTGTGGTGAAGAATTCCCAGAAGTACGGCATTCCCATCTTCGAGCCTTATTGCAAGCTCACGGCAGAGCAGAAGCGTATTCTTTGGGAAACCAGGGCCACATCTTATGAGGACGAAAGCCAGATCTGCGGCATCAACGAGTTCTTCGACTGGGTGCAGAGCAACCGCTACAAGATACAGTACAAATACATGCTCAACCGCTACAGCGGCCGCACCGTATGCCACGAATGTGGCGGCAGCCGTCTGCGCAAGGAAGCCCTGTGGGTGAAGGTTGGCGGCAAGACCATACACGATCTGCTGGAAATGACGGTGGAGGAGTTGCTGGCGTGGAACCCTGCATTGACCGGTTCGGAGAAGGAGATTGCGGGGAATGTGTTAGACGAGATTCGTTACAGGCTGCAGTGCCTGGAGGATGTGGGGCTTGGGTATCTCACGCTGTCCCGCGCGATGAATACGCTCTCCGGCGGTGAGAGCCAGAGGGTGAACCTTGTAACCGCGCTTGGGAGTTCTCTGGTTGGTTCCATGTACATCCTGGACGAGCCTTCAATCGGCCTGCATCCAAGGGATACGGACAGGCTCATTGCGGTGCTGCGGCGCCTTCGCGATATCGGCAATACGGTGGTGGTGGTGGAGCACGATCCGGAGATTATCCGGGCGGCGGACTGCCTCATCGACCTTGGTCCCAAAGCCGGGAAAAACGGCGGCGAGGTTGTTTTCCAGGGCACTTACCCCAAGTACACGAAGAAGGAATTCACCCGCTCGCTCACGCTTCAGTACCTTAGCGGGGAACGCAGGCAATATGTGCGTGAAAAGCATCCCTGGCAGTACAGCATCACCGTCAAGGGCGCGATGCAGAACAACCTCAAGGACGTGGATGTCACTTTCCCCCTGAACGTGGTAACGGCGGTAACGGGAGTGAGCGGTAGCGGAAAGTCCTCTCTGGTGGGCGATATCCTGTATCCTGCGCTCCACCGCCGCCTGAACGAAACCGGAGACCTTCCCGGAACCTTCCGCGGCCTCGGGGGCAATCTGGACAGGATCACACGCGTGGAATATGTGGACCAGAATCCCATCGGCAAGAGTTCCCGCTCCAATGCGGTAACCTACCTGAAGATATACGACGACATTCGTAAGCTCCTTGCGGAGCAGCAGTTTGCGAAGATCAACGGCTTCACACCGTCGTTCTTCTCCTTCAACCAGGAAGGTGGCAGGTGCCCGGAATGTCAGGGCGACGGCTATGTGAAAATCGGCATGCAGTTCATGGCCGATGTTACCATGGTTTGCAGCTCCTGCGGCGGCAAACGTTTCAAACCGGACATCCTGGAGGTGCGTTATCAGGGCAAGAACGTAGACGATATCCTGTCCATGAGCGTGGACGAAGCCATCGAGTTCTTCGGCGCCCAGAAGGAGGATTTGGCCCGCGGTATTGCCCAGGCCCTGCAGCCGCTGGTGGACGTGGGCCTTGGATATATCAAGCTGGGGCAGAGTTCCAGCACCCTTTCCGGAGGCGAGAGCCAGAGAATCAAGCTGGCCTATTTCCTGTCGCTGGCAAAGGGCGGCTCTCGAGGGGAACACATCCTGTTCATCTTTGACGAGCCCACCACCGGCCTGCATTTCTACGATGTGGAGAAGCTTCTTAGGGCCTTCGACGCTCTGATTGCCGGCGGGCATTCGGTGATAGTTGTGGAGCACAATCTGGATGTTATCCGCAGCTCGGACTGGGTGATAGACCTGGGGCCGGACGCCGGAGACCGGGGCGGGGAAGTGGTGTTTGCCGGGACACCGGAGCAGTTATTGAAAGCTAATACATTTACAGCCAAATATTTGAGATAATGGATGCAGTTATCACTTATGTAAACGGAGACGATCCGCTGTGGAAAAAGGATTATGAGGAATTCGCCGGAGAACCCATGATGGTGAAGCGGTTCCGCGACTGGGGCACCCTGCCCTTCCTTTTCCGCGGAATTGAAACCTATATGCCGTTCATAGACAGGGTGTTCCTTGTTGTCTCACGCGACAGCCAGGTGCCCGAGTGGCTGGACAGGAGCAAAGTGAATATCGTCTATCACAAGGATTTCATCCCCGAGGAGTATCTGCCCACTTTCAACGCCTCCATGATAGAGATGTTCCTTCACCGCATTCCGGGCCTGGGAGAGAAATACGTATATATGAACGACGATGTGTTTCCGGTGCGTCCCGTGAAGGAATCGGATCTGTTCCCCGGCGGTAAACCGGCAAAGCAAATGTCATTGGAACTGTCCAGGGTGGGGGATTTCAGAAGGCTCTGCAAGGATTCCTGCAATCTGGCCCGAAAGGCGGCCGGGCTGCCGTTGCGGCCTTGGTATTACAGGCCTCAGCATTCGGTTACGCCCTTCCTTAAGAGTGCCTGCGAGGAAGCGTTCGCCGCCTGCGAGAAGGAGATTATGGCTTCGCTTTCGCGCGTTCGCAAACTGGGCAATTTCAACCAGTATTTCTTCTCGGACTACATGTTCTTCAAACATATTGCGGTGTCCAGACGTATATCGCACCAGCATTTCTCCCTGGCCATAACCACTGCCGACGATATTGTGAATTATCTCCAGAAACCCCGGCGTAACTTCGTGTGCATCAACGATGTGGATATGCCGAAAATGCGTTACATGTTCACCCGTGAGCGCATGAAGGACGGTTTTGCCTATCTGTTCAACTCCAAGTGCGGGTACGAACTGTGACGCTTCCGGTATCCATAGTGGTGCCTTTATATAAGGTAGAGAAGTACATCGCCCGGTGTGCGGAGTCCCTTTTGGAGCAGACATATCCGGACATCGAGTATATCTTCGTGAACGACGGAAGTCCGGACTGCTCCCGGGAGATCCTTGCCGATGTGGTATCGCGCTACCCGTCCCGCAATGTGAAGATCGTGGACCAACCCAACGCCGGCTCCGCTCAGGCGCGCCGGACTGGTATCGGCCATTGTAGCGGGGAGTATGTCCTTCTTGTGGATTCCGACGACTGGCTGGAGGCGGATGCGGTGGAGAAACTTGTAGCGGCGGCGCAGAAGTCCACGGCCGATGTCGTCTATTATTATGCCTGGAAGGAGTATGGCGGCGGCCGGAGCCGGGTAATCACGGATGCGCAGTATTCATCGGCCCAGGCTTTTGCAGAGGCTGTTTTTGCGCATAAGGCCCATGCCGCACTTTGGCTGAAATTCATGCGGGTGAGCCTTTTTACTCCGGAAATCTTCTACCCTCATTACGGAGTTCATGACGACATGGTGATGGCGGTCCAGCTGCTGGACAGGGCAAAATCGATATATCTTCTGCCGGAGCCTTTGTACCATTATCGGCTGGACAACCCTTCATCCCTGATGAAAAAGCCAAGGGCTGTAAGGCGTAAGGATTCGCTGAGAAACTTCCTGGACCTGTATGCCTTCAATAAGGATTCGCTGGAGACTTCTCCTCTGAGGAATATCCATAAACGGCTTCTTCGCAAGGCCCGCCTGTGGGCCCTGCTCTATGACCGAAGTGCTTTCAAGGAGTATCCCTTCCTATAGTTTCTCTTCCAGTGTAACCCGGATGTGATGCCCGCCGTGACGTTCCGACTCGGGAGGGAGTTTCATGTAGTCTCCGTAGAGGGAGCTAAGATATGCGTGGTAATCCTTGATTCCCATCAGGGAGACGCCTTCAAAAGTGTAATCCGTGTACTCTGTGAATAGGCTCTGGGGGAAAACCTCACGCGCCCCGTACATGCCGCATAGTGCTCCGGCGTAGTTGCTTGTAGAAAAATCGTGGCTCAGAAGCAGCTGCTGGCATTTGTCCAGCCAGTACGACATGCTGTGGAAATGGGCCTGAATCACCGCAAGGGGTGCTCCCTTGTGGGGGAACAGAAGGCAGTAGAGAGGTTTCTGGCGGTGCGACACCCTGCGTTTGAAGTGGATTATCCTCCGGCACAGCTTTTTCTGCTCTTCGGGATCATCCGGGGCGCCATCCACCGGGAATATGTCGATGTTCAGGCCGAAGTGCTGTCCCATGAAGCCCTTGTCCTTGCACATCGTCCAGGAATCCTCCATCTTGGTGTAGCAGTTCACGTACCAGTGGTCTTCGCCGGGAGTGTAGGTGAGGAGACGATATCGGCCCGTTTCCTTGCTGTAGAGCTGGACAAAGCGGTCGTAATCAGGGCGGGGCATGATGATGTCGGCATCGTCGTCCCAGGGAATGAAGCCCTTGTGCCTTACGGCGCCAAGAAGGGTGCCTCCCGCGAGGGAATAGCGGATGCCGTTACGTCGGCAGAAACTGTCGAATTCCTTCAGGATACCAAGGATAACTTCATGGATTTGCCGTGTCTGGGTGAGTTCCATCTATAGAGTCTTTTGGGTGGATATCGTATTTGCGATTTTCTCTTTTGCCGATGCCGTCAGGGGCTTCCAGCCAAGCGCTTCGAGTTTAGAGGTGGAGAGGACCGAGCGGGTGACGGGGTTGTAGCCGCGGCTCTCCTCCTGCGCGGGGCATTCCATGCGCACTTTGCAGCCGGATACCTCCGAAATCATATCGGCAAGCTGGCGGATGGAGAATTCGGCGCCGTTATCGGCAATGTTGTATGCCTCCCCGGTTTCGCCTTCCAGGAGGGCTGTGACGATGGCGGCGGCGCAGTCTACGCTGTAGCACCAGGAGCGCATCTGGGTGCCGGGGCTTTTCATCACGATGTCTTCGCCATTGATGGCGTTTCGGATGAACTGGGCGTATACCCGGTTGTCCTGATCCGTGAAATACGGACCGTAGATGTGGGAGGGGCGAACGGTTACGACATCGGCCCCATACTCGGAAATGAAGCTTGCGCAGAGGCTCTCGCAAAGGCGTTTTGCCGAAGGGTAGCAGGAGCGGGGAGTGGTGCAGTCGACATAGCCGGAGTCTTTCTCCGTGATAAGGGGCTGTGAGCACTGGCCGTAGACCTCGTCGGAGGAGACGAAAAGAAGGCGGGGCAAGGAATGAGATTTCTCGACAGGCTCGAAATGACAAGAGAGGGGCTCGAAATGACAAGAAAGGGGCTCGAAATGACAAGAGGCCCGAAGCAGAGCCTCCAGGCTGTGGACTGCCGTGGTGATAACCTCCACGGGCTTGCTGCTATAGAGCGCCGGATTGGCGCCGCCAGCCGCGTGAACGGCATAGTCGAAGTGGGGAATGTCTTCCGCCCGCACATCGGAGAGGTCTTTCGTCCAGTATTCGGCTTTGGGGAAACGTGCTTTAAGGCGCTGGAGGTTTCTGCCGCCGGCGATAATCCTGCAGGAGGGGCAGTTCCGGCTCACAAGATCCACAACTGCGCCTCCGATAAGGCCGGATGCGCCGGTTACGAGAAGGGTTTTGCCCTCCAGTCTTTTCCAGCTTATTGCTTTGCCTGCGGCGGCGATATCGTCCTTGTACAGGCTCATGGATTCGTTATTTTTACCCTTATCATGGCGCGGAACAGATCCACGTCTTCCGATAGGGTGAGTTTGAGACCGTTGCGTTCCGAGCCGGTTACAAGGTGCTGGTCTTTCCTTCCCAGCGCGGCCAAGAGGGTGCAGGAGGCAACGGTTCCGTCGACGCCTTTTTGGGCAGCCTCCTTATGGGCGTCCAGGAGCGTGCCCAGCCTGTATGTGTGGGGAGTCTGCGTTCGGATTAGCATCTCCCTGGGATACTCGATTTCATCCAGGCAACCGTCGTTAACCTGCATGATGGCTTCTTTGCACTGGAGGCCGGTTACGGCGTAGCCAAATTCCTTGCAGGTGGCAATGTTGTCTGCGATGATGCGGTTATCCACAAGGGGGCGCACGCCGTCGTGAACAAGCACTATATCTTCGCGTGAGCAGCCGGCCGCTTCCAGGCCTCTTAGGCCATTGCCGATGGACTCCTGGTTGGAGGCCCCGCCTTTGAAAACCCATTTCAGCTTGCTTATCCCGTGGGTTTTGGCGATATCGCGCAGCGTATCTTCCCAGCCCGAGAGGCACACCACGCCGATGGCATCGATATCAGGGCTGCCCTGAAATGCCATCATAGTATATGCGATAACGGGAATGCCGTCCACGTCCATAAACTGTTTGGGTATGGACTGGTGCATTCTGGTTCCGCTGCCTGCAGCCGTGAGAAGTGCGATGTTCATATCGCACAAAGATACGCATTTTTGCCGAATTATTGCAACGGTTCCAGGGCGGAGCGGTCCACGCGCCAGCTGGTTTCGTTGAGCCCGCTGCCTTCCGGACGCACGACTATGCTGTAGCTGACATTGCGGCGGACGTCGAAGTTGTCCAGGGATTCGCCAAGGTAGAAACGGTAGATGAGGTATTCGCCGGGGCGGTTGCAATAGCGCTCAGAACGGTAGGAGGCGTGGATTTCCACGTACGAGCACAGTTCGCCCGTTTTCTCCAGGCTGCCGAAAACCTTGTCCTCCGGGCCTGTGGCGCCTTCCAGAAGCGTCCCCTGGCAGTTTTCCAGCAGGTACAGATTCAGGGGAGCCGACAGCCCGGCCTCCTGGTCGGTATTGAGCGGGCTGGTTTCGGAGCCGCTTTTGATATAGCCTTTCGGGAAAAGGTCGTCTGTGCTGCGCGCTTTGCTCCGGGCGAACAGCGCCACGGAGCGGGGGCAGGCGCCGACTTCGATGCTTTCAATATCGATATTCACTCCGTTGTAGAGCTTTGAGCGGTCCATCCGGAGCTCCAGTTTCGCCATGCATCGGGTGAGTTCCAGGGTTATGTAGTCATCGGCAATTATATTCCGGCTGATGGCCGACATGGGGATGCCGTGGGAGAATTCGTCAGGATAGGTGAGGTAATAGCGCGAGAGTTCCAGTTCCTTTGCCGACGCGTCCGCCATCCTGTAGCCCATGTTCGCGCACACGTAGAATGTGTACGGGACTCCTTTGATAAGGAAAACCTTCACCTCGGAGAGGTTTTCCCCCCTGGCCCAGATGTGCTCCTCGGCTACATCCCCGGGGCCGAAGATGAAGATGTTAACGTCATCCACGGTGTTTTCCGGAGGGTTCGCCGAGCGCACATCGGGTTCGCAGAAGAAGTGCAGACGTACTTCTTCCGCGGCCTGCGGGGGAAACTTTTGGCAGGCCATTGCAAACAAACTAACTATAATCACCAATGAAGGTTTCATCGCTTAAAAGGTTACTGTGTCGGGTGGACGGGTTTCCCAGGGCCGCACTTTGAGGCTTGTTCTGGCCATGGTATTCTCTGCCGGAATGTCCGGGTCCGGGGTGCCCATGCGGGTAATTTCCACGTTTAACTCATATACGGTATTGCGTATAAGGGGCGGCAGCCGGAGCGGATAGTAGCAGCGTTTTCCATGGATATCGGCTTCCAGCACCAGCGAGGTGGCATTGGGCCCGTCTTCCGGGTTTGGATATGTGTACAGGTCGATGCCGCATTGTCGCGGCTCCGGCCCGATGGTGCCTTCGATTCTGCGGTAGAGGTATTCCGGGTGCTTCATTTTGGCCAGCGCTACGGAATCCGCCATGCCGGGGTTCGCCCAGCTAAGGGGCCTGTCGCTTCGGAGCGGCTGGCACTCCACGCAGGCCCTGGTGAGGTATGCTTTCACGTTCTGCATCGTGGCGCCCTCGTACTGCCTTCCGCTGAAATCGCAGCTTAGATCAAGGAGCCGGACCTTTACCAGTGACGTGCAGGGGGAAAGGACACAGGCCCGGCTCCATCCGGCCTCCAGGAAAGCCTCGCCGGACAGACGAGGTGCAGACAGGGGCTCATCGTCCAGGAGTATGCTTCTGTGGGATAGGGAGGCGTAAGAGTCTATATCGGCCCAGGAGTAAGGGTCGTCGGTAATATTGGAAAGGAGTACGGCTATTGCGGCCCCGTTGCCGGAGCTTGCGCAGCTGTGGCTGCCTTCGGTGGCCGGCAGGCGGGTGTAACTGGATAGCCTGTGGGGCGGTGTTGCGTCGAAGAAGAACAGATCCGCTGACGCGGTTTCTCCTGCGCGCGTAATATATATTTGTGTGTGCCCGGTCCGCGGCTGGGGCTCCACCGGGGAAACTGAACATGCAAAGAGAAAGGCCGGGGCTATCAGAGCAGCGAATAGCATTAACAATGCCGCAGACGTGCGGCGCCCGAAACGGGCAGAGAATGCTCTGACTAGGCTGGGCCGGCCTGGTTTTGTAGAAAGGAATATGTATGAAAATAGTGACATCACGGCTTGTTTTGTCCGGATGCAAAACTAAGATACCCAATCCACAAAAACCAGAAAAAAGCCCTTCCGCATGCAACTATTTATGTTTTTTAATAGAAAATGCCACTTTTTCTTTATAAAATTAAAAAACGTAAATTTTTTTCTTTATAATCCATTCGTCCCAAAACCGTGGGATAAAAGAAAAGGACAGCCGAAGCTGCCCTTTTCGAAGGAATCTTTGCGGTTTTTTAGCCGCCGAAGTTGTCGTAGAAGATGCTCTCCTCCGAAACGCCGAGGGAGTCCAGGAGCTGGTTCACGCACTGGGTCATCATGGGAGGGCCGCACATGAAGTACTTGATGTCTTCCGGCGCCTCGTGATCCTTGAGGTACGTTTCGTTCATCACGTTGTGGACGAAACCGGCCGTGTACTTGACGCCTGCTGCATCGGCTGCGGGGTCCGGACGGTCCAGGGCCAGGTGGAAGTGGAAGTTGGGGAAGTCTTTCTCGATTTCCGCGAAGTCTTCCAGGTAGAAGGCCTCCACAAGCGCGCGGGCGCCGTAGAAGAAGTGTACTTCACGCTTGGTTTTGAGCGTCTTGAACAGGTGCATGATGTGGCTGCGGAGAGGGGCCATGCCGGCGCCGCCGCCAACGAAGATGTACTCCTGCGAATCCGGATCGTCCTTGGGGAGGAGGAACTCGCCGTAGGGGCCGCTGATCCACACTTTGTCGCCCGGTTTACGGGAGAACACGTAGGTGGAGGCGATTCCCGGAGGAACGCCGGGCACGAATTTGAACACGCCTTTAGGCTGCGACCTGTCGAACGGAGGAGTGGCTATACGCACGTTCAGTTTGATAACGTCCTTCTCCGCGGGATACGAAGCCATGGAGTATGCCCTGATGGTGGGAACGGTGTTCTTGAACTTCAGGGAGGTGATGCCGTACTTTTCCCAGTCGCCCATGTAGATGGGGTCCACGCCCATATCGGCAAAATCGGCCTCATATTCGGGAATGTCGATCTGGATATATTCGCCGCTCTTGAAGTCGATGTGCTCGCCTTCCGGCAGGCGTACGGTGAATTCCTTGATGAAGGTGGCCACGTTCTCGTTGGAGATAACCTCGCACTCGAGTTTCTTCACGCTGAGGGCGCTCTCCGGAACCGCGATCTTGATGTTGTCCTTTACCTTCACCTGGCAGCCCAGACGCCAGCCTTCCTTGATCTGCTTGCGGGAGAAGAATCCCGTTTCGGTGGGGAGGATGGTTCCGCCGCCCTCCAGGACCTTGAGCTTGCACTGGCCGCAGTTGGCCTTGCCGCCGCAGGCGGAGGGGAGGAAGATGCCGTGATCGGCCAGAGTGTGCATCACGTCGCCGCCTGGAGTTGCCTCCAGAACTTTGGCGCCGTCGTTGATGTCGATCTTAACCTTTCCGGAAGGGGTGACCGCCGCCTTGATGATAAGGAGCAGGGCAACCAGCACCAGCGTGAGGGCCGTGATGACTATTATTGAAAAGAGAATTGTGTTTGTCATATCGCAGCCCTCCTTACAATGCCAGTCCCATGAAGGTCATGAACGCGATGCCCATGAGACCCACGGTGATGAAGGTTATGCCCAGTCCCTTGAGGGGCTTGGGAACGTTGGAATAGGCCATCTTCTCGCGGATTGCCGCAAGGGAGACGATCGCCAGGAACCAGCCCAGGCCGGAGCCGAGGGCATAGACGGTGGCCTCGCCGATGTTCATGAAATCCTTCTGCTGCATGAAGAGCGAGCCGCCAAGGATGGCGCAGTTCACCGCGATCAGCGGAAGGAAGATACCAAGCGACGAGTACAGTTCGGGGGAGAATTTCTCCACCACCATTTCAACTATCTGCACGATGGCCGCAATAACCGCGATGAAGATGATGAAGCTGAGGAAACTCAGGTCCACACCCTCGATGAGCGCGTTGGGGGCCAATACGTAACGGTTGAGGAGATAGTTCACCGGGAGGGTGATGAGCAGCACGGCGATAACCGCCAGGCCCAGGCCGGCTGCGGTTTTAACGTTCTTCGATACCGCCAGGAACGAGCACATTCCCAGGAAGTAGGCGAATATCATATTGTCCACGAAGATGGACTTTACGAATAAGCTTAAGTATTCCATAGTCTGTGCGTTTTATTGTTCTTGAAGGTCTTTCTGGATGCTCCTCTGAACCCACACGATGCATCCCAGGAGGATGAGGGCGAAAGGCGGAAGGATTACCAGGTTGTTGGGAACGTAGCCCATCCAGTTAAGGATGTCTACACCGAAGAGAGTGCCGCTTCCGAGAAGCTCGCGGAAGAAGGCCACCACCAGGAGGATGAGGCCGTAGCCCGCGCCGTTGGCAACACCGTCGAGGAAGCTTGGCCATGGCTTGTTGCCAAGTGCGAAAGCTTCGATTCGGCCCATCACGATACAGTTGGTAATGATAAGGCCGATGTAAACCGACAGCTGCTTGTCGATGGCGTATGTGGCTTCGAACGACTTGAGGATCTGGTCCACCAGGATCACCATCATGGCAACCACCACCAGCTGAACGATGATACGAACGCGGCCGGGAATGGTCTTGCGAAGAAGCGACAGGATAAGGCTGGAGATGCCGCAGACCACGATTACGGAGAGGGTCATCACCAGAGCGCCCTTCAGCGTCACGGTTACCGCGAGGGAAGAGCATATACCCAGCACAAGGACGGTAATGGGATTGCCCTTGAACAGCGGGTTCAGGATTGTTTCTCTAAGCTTTGGACTCATAATGATACCTCCTCTACATTAGATTTCTCGACTTCGCTCGAAATGACAGGGGAGACTTCGCTCGAAATGACAGGGGCATTGCCTCCAAAGTAAGCCGCATATGCGGCGAGCCAGGTGTCGATGGCGGCGTCAAGGCCCTGGGAGGTCATGGTGGCGCCGGTTATGGCGTCTATCTTGCCATCCACGAGCGAGGAGCCATCGGCCTGTTTCGGCGCGCCGCCCTTCACGATTTCGAAGACGTTCACCTTGTCCCAGTCGATGGGGACGGAAAGGTCTACGTTGTTCCAGTCGATCTTCTCGCCCACGAACTCCGCCTGGAAATCGGGGTCGTCCTTGATCTTGGCGCCAAGGCCGGCGGTTTCACTCTCATGGTCGAAGTATGCGCCCTTGATCGTGACTCCATCGGCCTCGAATGCGATGTATCCCCAAACGGGGCCCCAGAGGCCGGCTCCGTAGATGGGAACCACGGTGCTGCCGTTGCGGAAAATGAATACCGGAAGTTCCGGCTCTCCGGTTTTGTTGGGGCCGCCTTTGATATTGTAGTTCTGGCGCTTGAGGGCTTTGGGACCGTAGACCTCGATGCCTTCAAGGACCTTTCCCTTTTCGCCGCTGAGACTTACCACGAACGCTTCCTGAAGCTCCGCCTCATACTTTTCTAGTTTGGCGGAGTTGGGGAGTTTGTCCAGTTCCGCTTTGGAGCCGTACTGTGCGGCCGTGAGCATCTGGGAGATGGTTTCCGCCTTTTCGTTTGCGTCCTGCTTGCTCTTGAGCGACTGGGAAACAAACGCGAGGAGCGCCGCCACCACAACCACGATTATGGTTGTGTAGATGATAGTGTACAGATTGTTGTTTGTATTCATATCGCGCCCTCCTTTATGCTTTCTGCGCCTTCTTCAGGCGGCGGTTGATATGCGCCGTAACCACACAGTGGTCGATTAGCGGTGCAAAGGTGTTCATAAGGAGTATGGCCAGCATCATGCCTTCCATGTATCCCGGGTTCCACAGGCGCACCACAACTGCAAGGGCGCCGATGAGGAAACCGTAGATCCATTTGCCGGTTTCCGTCTGGGCCGCGGTCACAGGGTCTGTTGCCATGAACACGCTGCCGAACAGGAAGCCGCCCATAACAAGCTGATAGTAGCAGGGAAGTTCCGTTGCTCCGCCGATGTTGCCGAGCCAGCCCACCAGAAGCGCGCCGGCTACGCTGGATACCATGATCTTCCAGGAAGCAACGCCCGTCCACACCAGGATGAATGCGCCCAGCAGGATTGCGACAACGCAGGTTTCACCGGTGGAGCCGGGGATGAAGCCCCAGAACATGTCCCAGAAGGAATAGCCCGCATCACTGAGCGCCGCCATTCCGCCGTCGTGGGCGATTGCCAGAGGGGTTGCGGCCGACACGGCATCCACGCCCTTGAGGGCGGGAACCCAGGTCTTGGACACCCACACGCTGGAGCCCGACATGCTGGAAGGATAGGAGAAGAACAGGAATGCGCGCGCCACCAGGGCGGGGTTCCAGATATTCATACCGGTGCCGCCGAAGACCTCCTTCACGAAGATGACGCTGAAGGCAACCGCCAGGGCGAGCATCCACAGGGGAACGTCCACGGGGACGATGAGCGGGATAAGGAAACCGGTAACGAGATATCCCTCGTTCACTTCCTCCCCGCGGATCTGGGCCGATCCGAACTCGATTGCAAGGCCCACCACATAGGAGACGACGAACAGGGGAAGCATCCTCAGGAGGCCATACCAGAACATCTGGAAGAAGCCCCAGCCGAGGCCGTATGTGAGAGAGGTCTGGAGACCCACGTTGTACATGCCGAACAGAGCGGCGGGCACAAGCGCGATCACCACCATTATCATTACCCTCTTCAGGTCGATGGCGTCCCTCACGTGCGCACCCTTGCGGGTTACCGTGCCGGGAACGCGGAGGAAGGTATCGAACGCGTCGATGGAAGAATGAAGCCAATAGAGCTTTCCGCCTTTTTCAAAGAGGCCGGGTTTCACGTTTTCGTCTGCCATAACTCTATGCCATTTCTTTAATCATAAGGTCGATACCGCCCTGGATAATCGCCTGGATGTCGTTCTTTGAAGGATCCACATAGTCGCAAAGGGCAAGATCCTCCGGAAGAACTTCGTAGATGCCGAATTTCTCCATCTTGTCGATGTCGCCCGCAAGGCAGGCCTTGATGAGGTAGATGGGGAAGATGTCCATGGGGGTTACATCCTCGAAGCACTTGGTTTCCACGAAGGCACGGGGGCCGCCGTGAAGGTTGGTGTCCATGTCGAAGGTTTTGCCAGGCACGAACATCTTCTGAAGCCATGAGAAGTAGCACATCGAGGAGCTGTGAAGGTTGAAGCGGAAGGGCTTTGCCCATCCCAGAATCTCGCGCTCCGTGCCTTCGTTCACAAGGGTAATCTGGTCCTGGAAGAAGCCAAGCCAGTTTTCCCGGCCAAGGTTTTCTCCGCTTAGCACATCCCCGCCGATTACGCGCACTTCGCGCGGAATAGCGGCGAGTTCCGCCACGGGCTCTCCGGGAAGAGTTTCCACATATGCGGCGGTGGGTGCCAGGGGGCCGGTTACCGCAACCTTGCGGCTCATGTCCACCTTGCCGGTGAGGATGAGACGGCCGATGGCGGCGGCGTGCATAAGGGATACCGTCCACGCCGTTTGCCCCTTAAGGATGGGAGAGATGTGGCTTATCTGCACGCCCACATTGCCTGCGGGGTGCTTGCCCTTTACCACGTGGATGGTCGCATTCTCCAGTTTTGCGAAGGCCGATTTTTCCTCTTTAACCGAGATGTGTACCGGGGCCAGGTGGGCTAGGGCGTTAACAGCGGCCTGGATTTCCTTCGTGCGGTCTCCCAGGGTGAACTCCGTGTCCGGAGCCAGGGGAGCAGTGGAGAATGCGGAAATGAAGATTGCTTTCGGACTTGAGTCCGGGTTTGCCATCACCCCATAGGGGCGCTGGACTAGGCAGGGCCACAGGCCCGAGTTCAGAAGAAGATCCTTGAATTCATCGGCCGAGGCGGGAGCCTGGGCGGGGAAATCGGCATACTTCTGAACGTCATCGGCCTTCACTGTAATGGCCAGGAGCTTGCGTTTTTCCCCCCTGATGATCTTCTCCACCACGCCGGATACGGGCGAAGTGAAGAGGATACGCTCATCCGTCTTACTCGCATACACGGGCGAGCCGGCAAGGACTGCGTCTCCCTCTTTTACCAGCAGACGGGGGACGAGTCCTTTGAAGTCAGTAGGTTTCAGCGCAATTGTTCCGCTCTTGACCGTCTTGTGGACCTTCAGGGCTGCGGCACCCCCCAGAGGGATGTCCAGGCCCTTTTTCAGTTCAAGATGGTTGGACATTATAAAAATAGTTTTGTGTATTTCACAATTACCTTGCGAAGATACGATTTTTTTTCCTATTTTCGTGCTCAAATATTTGGAGAGATGAGTGGAATTTTGGACGATTTGAATCCGGAGCAGCTCGCCGCCGTAAAGTGCACGGAAGGACCGGAGCTGATTATAGCCGGCGCAGGCTCGGGCAAGACCCGTGTCCTCACTTCGCGAATTGCATATTTGATAGACCTGGATGTGCCTCCGGAGCGCATCCTGGCCCTTACTTTCACCAAAAAGGCGGCCGGCGAAATGAAGGAGCGAATCGCCGCCATGGTGGGCGAAAGAAAGGCCCGCCGCATCTGGATGGGCACCTTCCACTCCGTGTTCATCAGGTTTTTGAGGGAGTATGCCGATGTGATAGAATTCCCGGCAACGTTTACGATTTACGACCAGACGGATTCGGTGAACGCCGTGAAAACTGTGATCAAGCAGTTGGGGCTGGACGATAAAACCCTGTACAAGCCCCGCGAGGTTCAGTCCAGGATTTCTCGTGCAAAGAACGATCTGGTAACCCCCACGCCTTATGCCAACGGCGAAGGCGGATACAGGGATGCGGACAAGATTCACAAGAAACCGGAGATTTACCGGATTTATGCGGAATACTGCAAGTTCTGCAAAACTACCGGTGTGATGGATTTCGACGATATCCTCCTGTATACCAATATATTGTTCCGTAAAAGCGAGGATGCCCTTGCGAACATCGCCGGGCGTTTCACCCATATACTGGTGGATGAGTATCAGGACACAAATCTGGCTCAGTACCTTATATTGAAAAAACTTGCATCCGTTCACCATAACCTTTGTGTAGTGGGGGACGACTCGCAGTCTATCTATGCCTTCCGCGGAGCCCAAATCCAGAACATCCTGAACTTCCAGAAAGATTTTCCTGAGACAAAACTATTTAGGTTGGAGCGAAATTATCGGTCGACTTCTAACATCGTCAATGCGGCCAATTCGCTCATCGCCAACAATGAAGGGCGTATTCCCAAGAACTGTGTTTCGATGGGTTCTGCCGGCGAAAAGATCCGGCTCATGCGTGCATACACGGAAGGGGAGGAGGCGTTCCAGATTGCATCGGCAATCATTTCCAGGATGCGTAGCGATGGGGCATCTTATGACGATTTTGCTATCCTGTACCGTACTAATGCACAGTCCAGAGCGTTGGAAGAGCAGCTGAGGAGGCGCAATATACCTTATGTTATATTCTCCGGAAACTCTTTCTTCGACAGGGCGGAGGTTAAGGACCTCATGGCTTATTTCAAACTGGCTGTGAATCTGCGGGACGATGAATCCTTCAAGCGCATCGTGAACAAGCCTGCCCGTGGAGTGAGCGACAATACTGTGAAGGAACTGGTGGATTTCGCCTTCGGGCGCGGCCTGTGCCTTTTCGAGGCCGCCATGAGCCCGGAACTGGAAACATCCGGTTTGCGCGGCCCTGCTATTAAACACCTGCGGGATTTTTGCACCATGATGCAGGGCTTTGCTGCGGATGCTACAGGCGGTGATGCATACAAGGCTGCCATGTCCATAGCACATGAATCCGGCCTGTTTCTATTCTATAAGAGCGATACTTCCATCGAGGGTCAGTCCCGTTTCCAGAATGTGCAGGAACTGCTGGACAGCGTGGCGGGGTATGTCGATGAGATGCATACGGATTACCGTAACGGCCTTGTTGAAGAGGGCGAGGTGGAGGATGCTTCGGAGGTGCCGGACAGTGCACTGCCTGTGGTAACCCTTGGCGAGTTCCTGGAGAACATCTCACTTCTTTCCAGTGTGGACGTTTCCGACGACGAAACCTCCAACAAAGTGGCCCTGATGACTGCACACTCGGCAAAAGGCCTTGAATTCCCGTACGTGTTCGTGGCGGGTATGGAGGAAAACCTGTTCCCCGGTGGTGGCTGGACAATAAGCCCCAAGGAGTTGGAGGAGGAGCGCCGCCTGTTCTATGTAGCTATTACCCGAGCGAAGAAAGCCGTGGTGCTAACCTATGCAGATACGCGCATGCGTAACGGGCGTCACGAGAACAACTCGCCCAGCCGATTCCTCACAGAGATTGCGCCGCAGTATGTGGAGAATCCCATCCGCAGGGAGCGCTCCCTGGGTGGGACGAACCCACTACTTGGTGGCGGCGGATCCCGCTTTGGCGGAGGTTCTTGGAGAAGTTCTGATTTTGGGTCGGGGAACTTCTCCACAAGTGGCAGCCGGAAGCCGGGTTTTGGAGACGTTCGGGCCTCTGAAATCACAACCTCTCCAAAAACTGGTGCCAGAGAAGGGGGTTCCAGACAGGGTTGGCAGAAGCCAGGGGAGATTTCTCCACGCAGCCCTATGGGCTTTGGTCGAAATGACAAGCCGGCGCCCACATCGGCATCGGCCTGGGAAATCCGTTCCACCATACAATCCCGCCCCAAGCCGGCGGAGGTGGATCCGGACTTTGTGCCGGACCCGATGTCCAGCTTCCGCGAGGGGGACCGCATAGAGCACAACCGTTTCGGCAAAGGTACCATGGGCCCCATCACCGGAGCCATTCCGGACCTTCGCGCAGAGGTGACTTTCGACCTCTACGGCAAGAAAATTTTACTTCTCAAGCACGCCAAACTGCGGCATATCAAGTAGTTGGCTCTTGTAACATCTTAGTTTTCTTACTTTTATAAAAATAAATTTTTCTTTACAAGAAATTTTTGTTTTTAAACAAGGTGTATTTCTGAGGCCGGTATATTTGCACCATCCGGGCACGTCGCCCGGTGCAAATACACTGTATCATGAAAACTATCAGACTTTTATTGGCGGCGGCTGCAATGGTGGTTTGCAGCGCATGCGAGGATTTTTCCCTGGAGCAGGGAAGAGGGAGCGGAAGGCTCTATTGGAGTATGGATCCGGTGGTGAGGGTGGTGTCTATGAAGGCATCGGCCGATATTCCGGATACGAATGACTTTATTCTTAAGGTGGCCGATGCATCCGGGAAGCTGTTGTACGACGGGAGTTACGGGGATTCGCCGGAGTCACTGGAGGTGGAGAAGGGCACATATTCCATTTCGCTGAGATCGGCCCCGTTCACGAGGCCGGAATTCGCTATGCCTCAGTACGGGGATGACCGCGAGGTTGAGGTGAAAAGCGGCGAATCGGTGCACGTGAAGTTGGTATGCCGGCAGGTGAATTCAGGGGTGCGGCTGAAGATCGACCCGAGTTTTCTCACATACTGCCCCGACGGGGTACTTTATGTGAAGGGGGCCGATGGAAAGCTGATGTACAGCTACACGGAAAAGCGGATTGCGTACTTTAACCCGGGTAAGGTGACGCTGATACTGTACGAGGAGGGAAAGGATAAAGAATTGCTCTCGCGGGATCTTTTGCCTTCGGAGATTCTCACCGTGAACATATCGGCCCCGCAGGATCCTGTGAACGGCTTTTCGATAAGCGCGGCGGTGGACACGTCGCGAATCTGGACCACGGAGGATTACGTCATCGGCGGGGGTTCCGGAGGGAATGACGGATCGGACACTGCCGATGCAATATCGGTGGCCGATGCTTCCTTGCACACAGGCGAAACCGGCGTGTGGCTATATGGGTATATCGTTGGAGGAGACCTCACATCGGCAGGGAAAAGCGTTAAGACACAGGATATAACGAAGAATACGCACCTGGCCATTGCGGCCCGCTCTTCCGTCACCGCCAAGTCTTCCTTCGTTGCAGTTGAACTCCCCAAAGGCGC
>JAEEGJ010012536.1_pt1 | contig 20941 bp, 16 predicted proteins | sample 8958761 | NCBI WGS metagenome assembly JAEEGJ01 (sample SAMN16246546, study PRJNA631951) | gut metagenome | biome: gut microbiome; feature: rumen; material: RS-attached | host: Bos | place: Iran: Karaj | collected 2018-10
TACGTGGCGAAGGCCGTGGGCGTGACCCCGGATCGCCCGCTCCTCATCGACCGCTTCCTCCACAATGCTCTCGAATGTGAAGCCGACGCCCTCTCTGACGGCGAACATGTTTACATCCCGTCCGTGATGGAACACGTGGAACTTGCCGGTGTCCACTCTGGTGACTCCGCTTGCATTATCCCGCCGGTGACCATCACGAAGGAAAACTTGGCAACCATCAAGGATTACACCAGGAAGATTGCTGAAGCCCTCCACGTTTGCGGCCTCATGAACATGCAGTACGCTATCGAAGACGGCAAGGTGTTCGTCCTCGAAGCCAACCCGCGTGCATCCCGCACGGTGCCTCTGGTCTCCAAGGTTTGTAACACGCAGATGGCTCGCCTCGCGACCCGCCTGATGCTCGGTGCCAAGCTCGAAGACTTGAAGCTCAAGGACAAGAAGTTCAACCACCACGGTGCCAAGGAAGCCGTGTTCCCGTTCGACAAGTTCCCAAAGGTGGACCCGGTTCTCGGCCCCGAAATGCGCTCCACCGGCGAAGTGCTCGGCCTCTCCGACGACTACGCCCTCGCTTACTACAAGAGCCAGGAAGCCGCAGGTTCCTTCCTCCCGAACGAAGGTGCCGTGCTGATTAGCTTGTCCGACAAGGTTAACTTGTCTGAACAGGCCATCGAAATCGGCAAGGAATTCCAGAAGCTCGGCTTCAAGATTTACGCTACCGAAGGTACCGCCAAGTTCTACGAAGCAGCCGGTGTCAAGTGCGAAGTGGTGAACAAGATTGCTGAGGGCCGCCCGAACGTCCTCGACATCATCTTGAACAAGCAGGTGAACCTGATCATCAACACGCCGTGGGCAAAGCGCGACGCCATCAAGGACGAAAGCGCTATCCGCAAGGCCGCCATCAAGTACAAGGTGCCTTACATCACGACGCTCGCCGGCGCCTACAACACCGTGAAGGGCATTGCCGCCGCAAGGAACGGACATGGCGCGGTGAAGTCTCTCCAAGAGTATCACGCAAGCATCGAAGAGATCTAATTAGGCGTGTCATCCTGAGCGTAACGCCGTAAGGCGTGAAGTCGAAGGATCCAGAACATTCAAAGGACTGCAGTAATGCAGTCCTTTTTTGTACATCATCTATCCTAATTTACCACTCATCTCTTTTATCTATATTTTGTGCGAATTAGCAATTGATATTTAGTATTTTAATCCAATGTCCTTGTTTTCTCGTATTTTTTCTTTGTTGGTGTTCCTTGCTGCATTTGCGGGAGCGGTTGAAGTGCAGGTCATTGAAGGCGATAGCCGTGGCCCACGAGACCTTTCGGCGAAAAAGCTGAAGGCTATGGCGACGGTCTATTTGGCTGAATTGGGCTATGTTCCCAGCCATCATATTGAAAAGGTTGGGGTTTCTTTTTCATCAACGAACCCTGTGATGCATCATATACAGATGAAAAAGTTCTTGGCAGATGGTCAAATCGAAACGGATTCTTCTGTGGTCGCGGAAGTGGATGACGTTGACAACGCCGTGGAAACCATGCTCAAGATGTCTTTTGGAAAGGCGTCAAAGATTTACAAAGGCGAAAAACCGGACGAAGTATATTTTATGGATCCCGTATTTGTAGATGTTGAAGACCGTAAGGCGAATCTTGCAACTCAAAGGGCGGAATCGGCTCTTGGGGTGCTTGGGTATAAGCTTTCCGAAAACAGCAACAAGGTTAATGTTCAGCTATTCCTGATAAAATTGAAAGATTATTATTGGGCGGGGATGGTGCGCTTGCACGGTTCCAAGGTTGTCAAGGGCGTTCATAAAAAGTTCTCGCAGGACGAAAATCTGCAATCCATCGTTTATTCGTTGACGTGTCTGGTCATGGATCAGGATGTGGAACTCGATAGCCCTGATACCGAAGTGGTAGATTACTCTAATACCCATGAGGCAAGCTGCCGTGCCACGCAATCTATGGCGGAATCAGGGGCTCCCGTCGGAGAAGTTGTTACAGGACTTGTTTTCGATCTGTTGTGCTATCTTTCTGATTATGTTGGATTCGAAGTGGCCGCTGGTGGTAAGGATCTTTATGGTAAATGGTACCCGAATATGCGATTCGCTTTTGTGTGGGGCTTTTCGGATCATCACTCATGGCTTTGGGAACTGGATTATGCGGGCACCATGGGAAAGACTCAATCCAGATGGGCGTTTGAATCTGTCCACAGGTTCTCGCAGAGTAAGGGGCTTTTTGTCGACTTTGTTTGGGGCGGCGCACATGATCGAGTGTATAAAGGCTGGTTCATGGGTGGCGATATAGGGTATAACCTTTTAGCGTCTAGTTCCAAGTCTCATTGGCTGTCCTTGATGTTGCGCTACGATTGGACTTTGAGCCAGTCTTTTTCCGAATCTGGCCGAATTTCGGTCAACTTGGTTTACGACCTTCGCGGTTACTACAGCAAATGACATAAAGGCGTTTGATCCCTTACATCTTTGCAGCGCCCTCTATTATCTATATTTCTGCTGTGCAGATTTGTCCGATAGGTACATTTTACGGTGATGCCGTTTACAAGTATGACGCTCCTCGACAGGGGCGTTTGTTTGCTGGGCATCCCGGCCGCATTGTGCTGAATCCGGGGATGAATTTCGAAACGGCCCTCCGCGACCTTGATGGCTTCGAACGCCTTTGGGTGATTTTCCAGTTCCACGAAAACGCCGGTTGGCGCCCGACGACGCGTCCGCCGGTACCGCCCAAGGGCAAGGATCGCGTGGGCACTTTTGCAAGCCGCAGCCCGTACCGTCCGAATCCGATTGGACTTAGCTGTGTGCGACTCCTGAAAGTTGAAGGGCTTACGCTTTATGTCGATGAAGCGGACTTGTTGAACGGAACGCCTGTGCTTGATATCAAGCCGTACATCCCGATGGCCGATGCTTTCCCGGATGCAAAGGCGGGCTGGGTCGAAGAGCAGGAACGCGACTTGTGGAATATCGAGACGACTCCCGATTTCGACGAGCGCATCCAATGGCTCCGCGAAAATTCACCGTTCGACATCTTGAGCTTTGTCGAAATCCAGCTCACGCGTGGCCCGTTTGACGATACCCGCCGCCGTCTCGAAATCGATGAAACTGCAAAAACGGGCGTACTTGCCTACCGCACGTTCCGCGTCGATTTCAGCTACGATGAATTGTCGCGAAAAATTGTCCTGACAAGCCTCCGCAGCGGTTACACTCCCGAAGAACTCTACTCGCCCGAAGATAAGTACGGCGACAAGAAAATCCATAACGAATTTATTGAAAAATTTCGTTAAAACGGCGGTCCTGCTCGAAAAACACCGTTTTAGGGCTTAAAAAAACGCCTTTTTGTGCGATTTCTTTTTCACATGTGATTAGAAAAGATTATTTTCAAAAAGAGTTTCAGAAAATAATCGGACGGGGAGATTATGGATAGAAGTACTGTTACCTTTATAGTTATATCCCTTGTATTTATTGCCGCAGCATTGTATCAGGCTGTAGTTTCGTTTCGGTCAAAGCGTGTAGAGCTGAATCGTCTTGCGACCGGGACCGTTTTTGGCGTATTTGCTGTCATTTTCTACATAGGGCGACTTTTTATCGAAAGCCGTGGCGCTTTCATGGTGTGGACAAGCCTTTGTCTTGTAAGCGTTGCTGCCGCGATGTTCTGTTTTGCCCAGTTCTCGGTGCATTTTACTTGTTTGTCCGAGAATAAGTGGGCTCGCTTGTTGTTGCGCTGTTTTTCGTTGGGTCTTGTTCTCGATGCTGTTATCTGGGTTGTCAACCCGTTTTACCCGTGGGCCATTGGGCTTGAATCGGTTCCAGAACGTATGCTCCTGTCCGTTTCAGACAAAAATGCATTTTACGTTTTTCATCTTGCGCTTGTGTTTACAATGTTTGCAACTTCCATTGGACTCATGCTCTTCCGTTATGCTCGCGAGCCCAAGGTCTACAGAAAACGTTACATCGGGCCGAGCATCATTGTGGCCGTTTTGCTTTTGATTAATGTCCTGCTGGATGAGTTTACGGATCTTGAGCTGGATTATTCCATTGAATTTTATTGCCTGCTCCCGGTTTGCGTGTACTGGTACTCATGCCGTTTTGCAGTAATTGACTTGATCAACTACTTTAATGACAACATTTTTAAGAATATTGACCGCGGTGTGGTTCTTTTTGATTATAAGGGTGTATTGATTATTCACAACAAAATGGCAGAACAGCTTTTGCCAGGGATTAATCTTAATAATCCGTTAACGCAAAAAGAGTTCTTGAAACTTTGCAATATTTCGGATTCTTATTCTCAGTCGACCGAGGTCTATTCTACTCAAGGCTTTGTGAACCGTGATGATAAAATCCAGCCGATTCGTTGTGATTTCCGTAAAATCAAGGGAAAGGGGGATTGCCCGGTTGGAAACTTATTTGTGATTTCTGATACGGTGGCGCGCACGGATTTGCTGACGGGCTTCCATAGCTGGGAACACTTCAAGAATTTTGTGGCCAAGGACGCTTCGCAGTTTACTTATCCGTTGACGGTTGTTGTCTGTGATTTGAATAACCTGTCCCGCTTAAATAATATGAAGGGCCATAACGTTGGCGACCGTTTGCTGGTCGGTATGGCTGATGCCTTACGCGAGGCTTTCCCGCAGGGTTCCTGCTTTGTACGTGGTGAAGATGCAAAGCTTATCGTCATTTGCGATTATATGGAACTTGCCGAAGTCAACGAGCGAATGGAAATCGTAAAGAAAAAGGTGCAGTCGAGTTTCCAGTATGCTGTCGATGGCGCCACAACGTGGAATACAGACATTGTTGATGCGATTGATTCGGCAACGCACACGTTGATGCAAAAGAAGCTGCTTGACAGGAGTTCTGCCCATTCGGAACTTTTGACTTCGTTAGTGCGTGCCTTGCAAGAATGCGATAGCGATACCGAGGCTCACGTGAAACGTACGCAGCGTATGGGGGCCGCGCTGGGTCGTAAAATTGGATTGTCCGATAAGCAGCAAAGTAATCTTTCGCTCCTGTGCTTGCTGCATGACATCGGTAAAATCGGTATCCCGCTGGATATCCTCAATAAGCCGGGCAAGCTTTCGGAAGAAGAATGGAATACCATCAAGACCCATGCGAAAAAGGGCTACGAGATTGCAAAGAGTTCCAAGGGGCTGGTCGAAATTGCAGATATGATTTTGCACCATCACGAACGCTGGGATGGTCTCGGTTATCCCGATGGACTCAAGGGCGAACAGATTCCGCTTTTGTCCAGAATTATTGCTGTTGTCGATTCGTTCGATGCTATGGTCAGTAATCGTTCTTACAGGGCGGCGCGCCCTATCGAAGAAGCGATAGTTGAACTTGAACGTTGTGCCGGTACGCAGTTCGATCCGTATCTTGTTTCTGAGTTTGTTGCAATCTGCCGTGACATAGCGAAGGATGTAAAACCTGACGAGGGCAGGTTCGATCCCATTTTTGATGAAATTGTCAATCGGACGAAAAAGAACGGGGATGAAAACAACAGATCGTTGCATCGTGTCCACAATGTGATGTTTACCCGATACGTTCTAGACATTCATAACGCCATTATCGAAGTGGATGAAAACTTCGAAAAAATGACGGGATTTACGATGGATGATGTCAGGGCGAAATCGTTGAGGCAGCTGGACTTGATTCCAGAAGAAGACCTGACGGAGTACCTCTGCCTTGTTTCCGAAGTCCTTGCCAAAAGTCCGATGCTGTATTGCGAACACCGCCTCAAGCGTAAGGACGGAACCGTTATTTACGTGTTCTGTATTGGAAAGGTGTTCTATGATTCCGTTAGCCGTGAAACGCGTTCCGAGATTATCGTTACGAACAGCTCTAACACCTATGCCATGATGATGATGAAGGGCGAAGCGAAGGAATCTGCTGCTGCCCGTATGAAACTTCTGGAAAATCCGTCCAGCAGGGATTCGCTTACGGGATTCCTGAATCCAGAAACATTCCGGAGAGATGCCGAAGAAAAAATAACATATGGCAAATACAGGGTGATGGCGCTGGCTGTCGATGTGGACGGCTATGAAAAGTTCTGCGAAAGCAAGGGACGCGAGACGGGCGAGAGCTTTTTGCTGCTTATTTCCGAAGCGTTGAATGATTCCTTGCGCGAACATGATATGGCTTGCCGTTTGGGCAAAGATTTTTTTGTGGCAATGCTGTTCTTTGAAAAGAACTCTCCACCGGGTTATATGTACGACCGTGCGCAGCAGATTTATGATAAAGTTTCTGTGACTGTTTCGTCGGAGGCGGATGCGCCGACGCTATCGATGGGTGCCGTTCTTGATTGCGACCAGGCGAAGAACTATGATGAACTCATCGAAGCAGCCGAGAATCTTATGAGGACTTCGAAAAAGCGGGGTGGTGGCCGTTTGACCGTTTCAGAATAATTTTCTGTGCTGTGTTAAGCTTGCTGTTATTGGACTTCGATCCCGTTGACAAGTAAGTTGGTGATTGCTTCGTCGCTGCCCATTTTACGTTTGTCTTTAATATTGCGTCCAAAAGTTTTATGCCAGTCGAAGCTGTCGGGCACGAGCCAGTCGAAGGCGGGCCAAGGCTTAATGAATCCTGGCGGCAGCAATTTGTAGAGCTTTTCTGAATTGATGCTGATATCTCCCACGCGTGGAGGCATCGGACCTCCTTCAATTCGCGGCACTCCGTGGAGGAGTTCGGCGGGGTAGCCGCCAACGGCATTTACGATTTGGCCGACATTGTAGAGTGAAACGCGACGTGGACCGCCGCAGTTGTAAATGCCTGCGGGAAATTTATGTTCCAGGATGTATTGTACGGTGCGGCAAAGGTCCGGACCCGAAAGCGGATTGCGGTATTCGTCGGTGAACAAGGTCGCTGGGCGGCCGGGGCGGAACCGGTACGTGATCCAGTCAATGGCGCCGGCGCATCCGCCGGGTGCGTAGTCCATTGGAAGTGGCACTCGGAGAATCACGACGTCGGGCTTGATGGCGGTAATTGCATCTTCGGCTTCGGCCTGGTGCTTGCCGTAATTGTGGATGGGGTCTTTCGGGTCGGTCTCGACGTAAGGGCGGTTTGGCTTTGTCTTCTCGTCACCGCTAAAGACCATGTCAGCAGAAATGCGGATAAGTGTCGCGTTATAGCGGGCCGCAAACGTGGCTGCATCGACTCCTTGGCTGTAATTCAAAAGCCTGCTGCGGGCGGGGTCGCATTCGCAAGCTTTGAGCGCGCAGTTTCCACTTGCGTCAATGACGGTCCCAAAGCGGAATTTCTCGAAAAGTTCGACCAATCGTTCCGTTTCTTCGGCATCTACGCCGAAGACGTTCTCTCCAAAAACGCACGGGTGCTTGATTGGGTGGATTCCAATAATGCCCGGCACGTTCTCGCGAACGGTCACGTTGCCGTACAGCTTGTTGAAATGCCTAAAAAGCGCAAAGCCGGGAACGCCATTCAGCCCGAGAATTAAGATCGGGAGGTGGATTGCGATAATTTCCACTTGAAGTAGCCTGCGATTTGAAGCGGGTGATTGAACGTGCCGTCTGCAACTTTTGCTTGAAATTCCTCGTCCGTGTACAGGAACGTCTCGATGTCTTCCGTATCGTCGAAGCTTGTTTTGCCCAAGCGTTCCACGCCATCGATAAACACTACATGGAATTTTCCGCGATGCCTATCCGGATTCACCGGGAAGGAACCTAGGTAGATTATGCTGTCATGCCCGCTGCTTGTCATCCTGAGCGTAGCGAAGGATCTAGTTAAGTTTCCGTTTGATTTGTCATGCCCGCCACTGAGCGGGCATCTCCCTTCTTCGAGGCGATAACCGCATTCTTCCTGTAATTCGCGGATTGCCGCTTCTTCCGGCGTTTCGCCTTTGTCTATAATCCCTGCCGGGAACTCGAGCGCAATCTTTCCCGTCCCGTGGCGGTACTGTTCCGTCATGACCCACTTGCCTTCCTTTGTGCGGGCAAGAATCAAGACCCAGTCGGGTTGCCACAACGTATAAAAATCATCGATGACCTTGCCGCTTGGCAGCTCGCATGTTTCCTTTGCGACCTTTAACCACGGCGCATCCACCAAAAATTCTGAGTTCAACAATTTCCACGGTTTCATACTCCAAATTTAGAAAATACAATGTCATGCCCGCCGGAGCCTGTGCTGAGCGCAGTCGAAGTAAGCGGGCACCACCCCCTCGTTATGCATTGTCGTCCTGAACGAAGTGATATACGAGACTTGGGGCTTCAGCCCCTTAGTGGAGTTAGGTTCGAAGGAGCAGGACCCAGTTAAGTCTTGTATTGATTCATCTACATCTACTATTGATTCATTAAATTTTAAAAATTTTTGAAATTTGCAAAATTTGAGTATTTTTGCGAAAAATTGAAATTTTTGTATCATTTCATCTATTGCGTGGTACTGATAAATGACGTATATTTGAGTTTGTAAGGAGGTTAAAACATGAAACCGATAACAGAATATCAAGATTACCGAAAGTACATGCTTGATTATTTTGACTGGCGAAAGAGAAGTTCTGCGTTCTCGTGGCGCGAATTTTCTAAAATCGCCGGATTCTCGTCGCCGTCATACTTAAAACTTGTATGTGATGGCAAGAGCTCGCTGAGTCGCGTGGGCGTCCCGCTTGTGGCTGCTGCGATGGGGCTGAATGAATTTGAATGCGAGTATTTCAAGCTCATGGTTGAATTCACGAATGCCAAAGACGATGACAAGAAAAAAGAGGCGTTCCTCAAGATGAAGGGGCTTGCAAGTGAACAGCATGCTCGAGTGTTGAATGCGGATGCATTTGATTATTATGAATCGGCGGTGAATTCTGTTGTTCGTGAACTTGCGCCGTTGATGCCTGGCGCGCTTCCGGGTGAAATCTCCAAGAAAATTAAGCATACGTTTACGGCGCAGCAAGTCCGTGATTCGTTAAAGCTCTTGGTAAAGCTCAATTTGCTCAAGGCTCTTGGCGAAAATGTTTATGAGCAGACGGACAAAGTCATTACAGGAACTGGCGAAGCGCTTAAGCTAGCGATCCGCTCCATGAACGCTCAAATGATAGACCTTGCCCGCGAAGCTATCGAAAAAATTGCTCCGGGCGAACGCAACATCTCGGGCGTGACGATTGGCGTGGACGAAGCTACGGTAATACGCCTCTCCGAAGAAGTGGACCGTTTCCGCAAACAAGTTATTGCCATTGCTGGCGAATCAAAAAAAATCAACCAAGTTTATCGTTTAAATTTACAGCTTTTCCCGCTGTCGGAAAAAGTATAAGGAGGAAACCATGAATATCAAAAAAATCATTCCGCTTTCGCTCGCTGCATTGAGCGTGATGGGCGCCTTTACCGCTTGTTCCGATAATAAAGTGGTGGGAGCAGACGAACAGTCTAATTCTGTGGCAGAAGGCTCTAGCTCGTCTGTAACGCCGGGGTCTTCGAACTCTTTGCATGAACATGGGGGTCAATGGTCTGCTAGGACCATTCTCAGAAGCGTGTCGCAAGGCACTGCGGCAACTGTCTTTCATATGGCGGGAGACAATTTTAATCAAATTGACTCGGTTACTGCCCATGAAACTTATGATGGGATTGTTCAATTAATTCTTGATTACGATGTAACGTTAAGTGATACTGAATTAGTTGTTAAATATGATACGCTTTGGGGCCATGCTTTTAATTCTGCATTTCATGCGGTGATGAGAGACGAAGATGACGTTGTACATGAAGCTGAAATGTATGTAGATGATGCTCCTAGGTCTTATTCTGTATATTGCCATGGAAATGATTTGTTGACCTTCTATGATGTAACTTTGTACGCAAGCGACTCCTCTGAAGTTTTAAAAACATTCCGTATAGAAGATTTTACTTTGTTAGAGCAGTTTAAACAGGATTGTGCCCTTGAAAATGGAAAGTTGGAATTTGCGGATCCGGGTTTCCCTGAAATGTATTGCTTTATCACAACACAATTGGTAAATGGTGCTGTCACTTATAAGGATCCTAATTGGAAAAAATATGCAACGCATATTATAGAAGGTTGCGAAGTCCCTTATGATTTCTATGATTTCGATGCATACGTTAGTGACGATCCGATTACTTATTATTAGTCATTTCCTGAAATAAAGCAGGCTCCCGCTCTTAAGAGCGGGAGTTTTTAACCCCTATCAAATAAAACAAGAAACCCACTTCTATCGTAGTGGGGTTTCATTTGAATACAAATTTCTATGAATCTTTCAAAAAACATTTTTCTTTCGATTGTAACATTGAGTGTCATGGCGACATTCTGTGCTTGTTCCGATCTGGAAAATACAGCACCAGAAATGATGGTTGATATTTATAAAACTCAATCTGGTAAAGCGTATGCTATGGGAGGCGTAGGCAGTCAGAAATTTATTGATTCTGTTGATGCTCAAGAATCCTATAATAGATTGGTTCAGTCGTTTTTGGAAAATGGTTTTGTTGATTCTTGTATGTCTTGCGAACCGAGTCCGGCTGATAATCCTGATCTTGATCCGCTGTACTATTTTTCTTTTGTCTCGATGAAGGAAGAATCTGGTGTTGTGCATTTGCCTGTGGAAATGATAAGTTATGCTTCTTTAAAAGAATTTAGATGTAGTTTGAAGTTTAAACTTGAAAAAAAACGACCCGAATTGTATCAGCTTGGTGCGGTTGCTACTGCGGATGGAGTCGTCTTTTACAAGTCCTTGTACACTTACGATTTTTACGATGAGATGGAATTTAAGGCGGATTGTATTATCGAAAACGGCTCTTATTCAGAATCTGCAGTAGGGTGGGTTGATCTTGATGATGGAACCTTTAGAGCGAATGCTGTTTGCAAAGTTTTTGCGAAAACGGATGTCTATTATGATCCATATTGAAAAAAATGGGTTTCAAAGCTTATTGATCATTGTAAAACCGAAGAGGAAGCCCTCTAAGAATTCCTTGAAAACGTAGAAGCCCGCTCCGATTGGAGCGGGCTTTCCCTAAACCACAAACTTTTTTTGAATTACTTGATATTCAAGGTCCAAGCCTTGCCACTTGGCAGCTCGCATGTTTCCTTTGCGACCTTTAACCACGGCGCATCCACCAAAAATTCTGAGTTCAACAATTTTCACGGTTTCATGTTCAAAATTTAGAAAATAGAACGTCATGTCTGTCGCTTGCAATGTCATAATCCTATAACTCCTTAAAACAAAAAAACTCCCGCTCAACTGAGCGGGAGTTTTTCCTTAATCAGCAATTTTTTACTTGATCTTTAAAGACCAGGCCCTGTTGCCGATTTTTACCACATATACACCCTTCGCGCCAGTGTAAACCTTCTGTTCGCAACCGATGCCTTTCGTTGTGCGAATGATGTTTCCGAGGCTGTTGAATACGGTGATATTTAATCCTTGTGCGTTCTGGACGGTGATGTAACCGCTAGCGTCTACGTATGCGGCGAGATGACGACCGTCGAATGCTTGTTCTATGAGTCCTGTTGTGCTGCTCGAAGATAGTTCTGCTTCGCTGGATGAACTTTCTGGAGCGCTGCTAGAAGATTCCGGAGCTGCGGCGTCGGCGTTCTTCACGACAATCTTGCCTGCGTTCGGGACTGCATCGAAGTAAACGTAGCCGCCATCCACTTTGGATTCGAGCTTGGCGTCACCCTGCGTGACTTCAACCTTGGTCCAGTCGGTTTTGACCTTGATGGAAAGCGGATAGTCGTACTTGGAAATGTTGTCTGCGATGCTGTGCTTGAGTTCGAACGTCATGGTGTTTGCTGCACCGCCGTCCTGCGGTTCAATCTTAGAAGCCTTGCGTTCCTTGATGTACATGGCGACAGAGCCCATCGGGGCAACCCAAATGTCCTTGTCGTTCTGCTGTGCCCACTTGAGGGCTCCATCGATAGCGTTGAGGTCGGTCGGGGAGTAGTTGGCGTTGCCGTTGGTCTTGCCCTGGAAACCGTGCGTGAGGAATGCGACCCAGCCGTTGCTCTTCACGACGTTCTGCATTTGACCGGTAAAGTCGTTTGTGCTCTTGAGTTGGCCTTCGGAACCTGTCATGATTGCCGGGGTCTTTGCCCAGTTGGAGGGACCGTCCTTGCCCATGGCATCGGACATGCCTTGCCAGCTACCGTTGCAGATACGGCCCACGATGTAGTTCTGGAGAACAGCGCTTTCGTTGGGTACGTTGCAGTTCGGGTAGGCGACAGTGACGATGCCGTATTTCTGCTTGATATGGTTTTCGATGCTCTTTTTCGAAGAAGCTTCTTCGCCACTCATGTTATTACCGTGGCTATTGCTGTGGCTTGCGATTTCGTGACCTTCGTCGGCCAAACCCTGGAATCCGCTCCAGTTGGGGTTCCAGTTTACAACGAGGTTGAAGGTGGCCTTGTAGCCATATTTTTTGAATGTCGGACCTGCATCGGTCACGTGGCTCGGTGCGCCATCGTCAAATGTAAAGGATGCTGCGCCCTTGCGGAAACCCGACCAGGTTGCAATTTCTGCATTCTGAGCGAAAGCAGCGCTTGCTGCGAACATTCCAACTGCGACAGAGGCAACAGAAATTTTTTTATAGTTCATATCCACACCTTGTTAATATGTATTATGCGAAAATAATTTAGCTCCATATATAAGGAAGCGTCCTATGTTAAATTTATTTTTGTTGTATAGTAATGCAACGGTAGGCGTTGTCATTCCCGGCTTGACCGGGAATCTCCTCTTGTAGCGTTTTTGCATTGTCATTCCCCACTTGATGGGGAATCTCCTTCTTGTAACATTTATTTATCAATAAATCTTGATCAATTTCTCTGAAAAAAGCGTGTTAAATAAGTAGACATTAGGAGAAACAATGAATAATAACTATTACGTTTACATATTGACGAATAAATACAAGACCGTCTTTTATACAGGTGTAACTAATGATTTGTATAGAAGAACTCTTGAACATAAAATGAAAGTTAATGATGGCTTTTCTGAAAAGTATAATGCAGATTGTCTTGTTTACTATGAGCTCTTTTTCAATATTACAGATGCTATAAAGCGAGAAGAAAGACTAAAGCGTTGGAAACGTAAATGGAAGATGGAATTGATTGAAAAGTTTAATACGCAATGGAAAGACTTGTTTGAAGAAATAGGAGATGCCTGCTCAGAGGCAGGCATAACAGTGTAATATTCTATATTTCCGCGCATGGACTTACAATCGATTCTCTCCTCCGTTCTGGATGAAGTTTACGAAAAAAATGAATACCCTGCACTTGCGGCGCTCGAAAGCGAATGGACGCACACACGCCCGTTTGATGGTTTCCGTGTGCTGGTGGCGACTCCGATTTATCGCAACACTATGACCGAATACCGTGCTCTCGTGGCGGGTGGGGCCACTCTTTTGGTCGGCTTTTCGGGAATGAACGACCCCGATGTCGTGGACTTTATGAGGGAATGGGGCGTACCGGTTGTGACGCCTGCTGAAATGCTCGAAGCGGAATCTCGCGGCGAATTTGTGGACTTGGTGCTCGACTGTGCGGGGCCTTTTGCGGTGCTCCATCCGAAAATTGGCTTTGTGGAACTCACGCGTTCGGGTGTACACTATTATAAAAATGCCGAAAAACCGGTTTACGTTGCCGATAGCGGTATCGTCAAGCGAATCGAAACCTCCTTGGGCACGGGCGATGGCTATTTCCGCGCTCTCGAAAAGCTGGGCTTTGGTGGCGATTTCGAAGGCAAGAAGTTATTGGTTTTTGGTAGTGGCAAAGTCGGTTCGGGAATTGCGCTCCAGGGTGTGCGCCGAGGCTGCAATGTGACCGTTGTGACGGACTTGAAACGCGGGCAGTCTCAAACAGCGAATTCCGAAAATGCTGAACATTCCGCGGCTCCTGAAACAATGCCCGCAGGCGATTTTTCTGCCGTCCTTGAGCAAAATGACGTGACTGTCGTGGACTGCCACGATTTCGCGACTGTTGCCACCTTGATTGAAAATTCGGATTTCGTTGTGACGGCGACGGGTGTCAAAAATGCCCTTGCAGCCCCGGAATTGACGGATGCGCTTCTCTCGACCCAGGCGAAACTTGCTAATATGGGTGTCGAAGATGAATACGGCGAGGCTGTACCCGCTGAAAAGGTGCTCAACGATAAAGGCCCGCTGAACTTCATTCTCGAAGAACCGACGCATTTGAAGTACATCGATACGTCGCTTGCACTCCATGCAGCCCTTGCTGAACGCTTGGTTCAAGATGCCGCGACTCTTGAAGAAGCTCCCGATGACACTTCCGTTGAACATGCCGCCGGACTTCGCTTTCCGCCGCAAGAAATTGAGCAGCGCTTGCTCACTATTGCCATCCAGAATGGCGTCATTGGCCCTGAAATTTGCAGCATGCTTGGTGGCTTCCCCGCTGAAATAGATTAATTCTGTCACCCCGGCCTCAGTGCCGGGGGCGCCTTACACAGTACATTTGAAGGAATCTCGATGACCCCCGAGAACATGAAAAAGGTCGTGGACCTCTGCAATCAAGTTTCGAACATCACCTACGAGAACTTGACGAAAATCATCCGTCTGGAACAGACGGGGAGCGCCACCGGCGCCCGCAAGCTTGACGACAGCGACCAGAACGATATCGATTCCTGGATGGGCGGGGGCACCTGCTTCAGCATGACGTGGCACCTGTACCAGACGCTCACGGATATGGGTTTCAAGCCGCGTCTTGTGATGGGTCATAAGCGCAAGGAACGCAACATCCACTGCGCCCTCATCTTGCCCGATCCCGATGATAGTTTTGTCACCCCGGGGCAACCCTTTTCTGCAAATGTCTCCCCGGCCTCTATGTCATCCCAGCCTTGTGCCGGGACGGGGGCGGTTCTCTCGTCTAATTCATTCCTTCTCGATCCCGGTTACTTGATTTTCGACCCGCTCCAGATGCCGCTCCCGCAGCCTTTTGGCACCGGCGAAGCGTTTTTCCCGCTTTCCCCGAACTGCGTGCGCCTCGTGCGCCCGACGCTCGAATCGATGGAACTTTGGACAGGTGGCGCAGGCGCGCCAATGAAGCTCCGCTTCGAGTACCCCGTCGAAGGCGTCTCCGTCGAAGAATTCAAGCACCACTGGAACGAGAGCTTCTACCGCGAAATGATGACGTACCCGGTGCTCAACCGCCTCGATCGTGAACGGGGTGTGCAGTACTACTATCAAAAGGGAAATTTGGTGACCCGCGATGCGAACGGCTCCCGTATGGAAAAAATAGAGGATTCCGTCAGGGTCGAGACCCTAAGCCGGATTTTCGACCTAAAACCCGAATTAATTGAACGTGCCCTTCGCATTTTGAACAAATAAATATTATATTAAGGAAAAAGGTTTTCTACAACCTATAAAAGAGGTGAAAATATGAAAAAGCTGGCCCTTGCTATTCTGTCCGTCGTCTCGCTCGCCCTCATGGCCTGCGGTCCGTCTAAACTCGAAATCCAGGAAGCGTCTTCCCAGAGCGATGTCCTCGTCGAAGTGCGTCAGGTGCTCAATGACTCTATCAGCCTGTTTGTCGGAAACACGTTCTACCTGAATTCCAAGCAGATTATTGCCGACGACCTGTATCCGCTCCTGGTAAGCACCCGTGACCCGGCGGAACTTGAAAAGCCGACGGCGACCGACATCCTCAACAATGACGAAGATTTGCTCAATTACCTGCGCCGCAAGTCCCCCGACCTGATAAACGTGGGTATCGTGATTGGCGAAACCGCCTACAACGAAATCGGCTTTGAAGAGCGTGATGCCATCGAAAAACTCACCAAGATTTTCAAGAAGGTGCAGGGCGGCTCGCTGGTCCTTTTCCACGAAAAGGCAGGCGAACTCACCGACATGAAGAAACTTTACTAGCGTTGATTTCTCCCTGCTTCGCGCAGGGATTTTTTTTATACGAAAGGTCCCCTTAGATGAAAAAGCTCTCGCTGATAGTCTCAATCCTCGTTTTTTGTTTCCCGGCTTTATTGTTTGCGACCCATGTTGCGGTCCTCGAAACCATATCTGCCAAAGATGCCCTTTCGTTAGAGGAAAAACAGTACCTTACGGATGTTCTTCGTTCCGAGGCGGTAAAGGCGCTGCCTGCCTCCAAGGGCTTTGTCATCATGACTCGCGAAAACATCCAGATGATGCTTCCGCCCGGCAAGGCGATAGAGGATTGCGAAGGCAGCTGCCTTGTCGAAACGGGCAAGAATATTTCAGCGGACTACGTGGCGCAGGGGCGTATCGGACGTTTCGGTTCGAACCTTACGATTACGGTAGAACTTTACGAAACGGCAGGAAATAAACTCATCGGTAGTTTTGCCGCCAAGAGTCCCGATGTGGAACAGCTGGAAGTTGAAATCAGGGGCAAGGCGCAAGCACTGTTTTTGATGGTGTCCGAAAAGCAACTGGAAAATGAACTTTCCAAGGATGCGATGTTTCCGGCTGCGCCTCAGGTGGAACCCGAAGCTGAGCCGAAAGCTGAGGTTCCCGTAGAACCCGAAGAAAAAGCGAAATGGATTTGGGGTGGGGCCATTATCGGGGCGTTTTACAGTGATTTTTACGATTCCCAGTTTGGACTTGCGAATATACAATTCAATAAAAATTACTCTGTGAAGGCGACCGGAGGCGATGATCTTAGCGGTAGCTATTGGGGCGTTGGTTTTGACCTCGGTGTCGGTGGCCTGTTCCTTTTCAATCCGTATTTCGGGGTTCGTGCCGATGTGGGAGCGTCCTTTGTATCGGGTTCCGGAAAGTCTGACGTGACCGTGAAACTGAGCGATGAAAATAAGATGTCCAAAAGTACGGATATGGAAATTGAATATTCCGTGCAGCAGTTCAATGTCGATATTCCCGTGGCACTTCGTCTAATGATGCCGTCCCTGGTATATGTAGAAGCGGGCCCGATGGTATCTTTTAATTTGTATTCGAAACACAAGTCGACGATTACGGACGAATTTGGAACCGAAGACTACGAGGCGGACGGCGGCTTGAAGGCATTTGAATTTGATGTCGTTGCTGGCATAGGTGTAATGCGTCGGATTGGATCGTCATTCCTGGATTTCAATTTGCGTTTTGTATTGGGGCTTACCCCCTTGTGCGATACGCCTGATTCTCCAAAGACATGGCAAGGTCGCTTTAACATAGCGTATTGGTTTATTTAGGGAAAGGGGACTCTGCGATGTTTGTGAAATACTTTTATGGATTGATTCTTGCAATGGCGGGGCTTGCTTCGGCGACATCCGTGGCCCCGTTCGAATTTGAGGGTGTTCCTGCCGATAGTCAGCAAATCTATTGGGATAAGCTGATGTCCTTCAAGATTTGGGGAACGGAAGGAATAACGCTTGGACGCTCGGTCATTTCGGATTCCTTAGGAGCGGTTGGTACGGCTTCCGGGGATTTGGCATTTCTGAACGACGGAAATAAATTAGCGGGACCGATCTATGTTGGCGGAAATGTTGTTTTAAGTAACGGCGTGGATTATTTTACAGGACCTGTGCGCACGACCGGCAACTTTTTAGCGGGGCCGAATGGGAATGAGTTTTACGGGACCTACTGTATCGGGGGAAGTGTGAACGAATATGCTTCTAGCGATATTTCGGCCTCTGGCGGTAGTCTGTATACAGGAACGGCGGCAACAAAGGGTGCTTGCAGTTACGACAAGGTGCCTGCGGTTCTGACGAATCTAAAAGTTCCCGATTATCCCACTGCCTTAACTTCGAATACCATCGTTCTAGAAAATATCGATGTAAGTGCTACCACGTACACAATAGATGTTCCTCCAGAAGAGGCCGTCGTTGACTTTTCCGTAGAAAACATCATGCTAGGTGGTGGAGCGAAATTAAATGTTCGGATGCAATCGCCCTGGACGCTTGTTCGAATTTTTGCAAAAAGTATTGATGTAAGTAGTGATGCTGTTGTTCAGGTGGTTTATGTAGACGAAAAGGCCGTTTATTCGAAGTCCAAATGGACGAATGTTACGACGGAAACTCCCGTTTCAAATGAGGATTATGCCGGCAATCTTTTGTTTTATTCTAAGCAAGATATGACGTGGCCTAGTATGAATAGCTCTTCCCATATTCAGGGAACCTTTATGACGCACGGAACAATGACGCTAGGCTCAAATCTTGTCTTGGCGGGTCAGCTTATTGCAAGTGAGGTGATGGTTGGTAGTGAATTTAATGGAGAAAGTGTCCGCTATGTTCCGTTTGACCCACCAACGATTTCGTTGGATCCTATTCTTTACATGTCTGGTGTCGATATTGCAGAAAATAATTCGAATGTTGAAATTCCGCTAAAGCTTAATAAGGAGGCTATGACGGATGTCACGTTTAAGTATTGCTATGATGTCAAGGGTTCCGCGTCTACGCCTGCTGGGGTTGCGTCCATTCAGGATTTTAATAGAGGCTCTTCTTATCCGAGTTTCCCGATTTGTGATGCAGCGTATGAATCGGTGAAAATTAAGGCTGGAGCTTTGAAGCCGACAAGCAAAATTTATCTTAATGCGATGATCGATGCTTTGAATGAAGGCTCGGAAACATTGACGCTACGGGTGTATGATTTAGAGGGTGCTGTACTTTTGAATGGAAATAGAGAAGGCTCTTTTACTTTGGTAGTTGATGATGCTCCTCTTCCGGCGGGACCTGTGATATCTTGTCTTGCAAGTGACGAAAATTGTGAGGGAACGATTAGTGTTGCGGAAAACTCTCCTACAGGAACTATTGCCCATAAATTTGCCGTGAGTAGCGACAAGAATGTAAATGCACTTCTGGTTACTTTGGCGGATGCGAATGGAAAAGGGGCTGATAAACTTTTTGCAGCATCTTTGAGCTTGGGTGAAAATGTGGAAATTGTAATTACAGTTAAAGATGGCTTTAACCTAGACTATGAAAAACTGAATTCCAGTTACTCGGTGAAAATAACCGTCACCGACGAAGATGGATTGTCGGATTCCATTCTTCGCACCATAAAGATTCTTGATGTAAATGAACCTCCGGTAATTTTTGATGCAACCTTTGAGGTCGCTGAAAATTCTCCAGTGGGAACTGTCGTGGGAACCGTTCAGGCATCTGACCCCGATGTAAAAAATGCTCAGTTCCGTAAACTTACTTTTTCTATTGTTGAAGACGTGCCGTTTAAAATCGATGGTGATGTTATTGTTGTGAAGGACCCAATGAAGCTGGATTATGAAACGAATCCTTCGTTTATATTTACGGTGAATGTCAATGATGGCGGAATCGATGCTCTTTCGTCAGTAACGGTGAACGTTTTGGATGTAAACGAAGAATTGAGTTCCAGTTCTGCCAAGTCGTCGAGTTCCCGCGCAAAATCGAGCAGCTCGGAGGCATCCTCTTCAAGTTCGGCACGGTCTTCGTCGAGTGTGTTGTCTAGCAGTTCTGCAAAGTCCAGCAGCTCAAAGGGAGCCGAGATTATTGAAGATTCGAGTAGCTCCGCAAAATCGAGCAGTAGCCAGAAAGTTTCTCCTAAATCTTCAAGCTCTCGTGCAAAATCGAGTAGTTCGGAGTTTTCCTCTTCGAGCTCTAGTGTAAAAGTGAGCTCCAGCTCGGCGCAATCTTCGTCGAGTTCACAGCCCCTTGATGAATTCCCTGGATTCCGTCTGAAGATGACTGGGCCTTTCCAATTTACGATTGTTCTGGCCGAGTCGGTCGCGAAGATGCAAAAAAACTACGCCGTGATGGATTTACAGGGTCGCGTTCTTTACCGCGGTGTTGCCTATTCTGGAGAAACGGAAGTTCCTGCGTTAAGCGCGGGTTCCTATGTGGTTCGTGTCGGGGTAGCAATGCGCCGCGTGAACATCCGCTAACGTCTTTCCAGACGCCCGATTTGTCATCCCGGACTTGGGTCCGGGATCTCTTCAATTCCCATTGTCATCCCCGCGCAGGCGGGGATCTCTACTTAAGTTTCTTTAGTTCATGCCAAAGCATGGCAAGGCCGATAATAGCGGCCCCCGTGTCGGCAATCGGCTGCGCCATGAACACTCCCTTCAGCTCAAAGAAGTGCGGCAGAATCAGCAAGAACGGAATCAGCAGAATCACTTGACGGCAGGCGTTCAGGAACATGGCTCTGAACGCCTTTCCGGTCCCCTGGAAAAAGTTCCCCGATACCATGCCGAAGGGAATCATGAAGAATGCAGCCGCAAAGATGCGCATGGCCCAGGCGGCAAGCTTTACCAGCTCGGGATCGTTCGGGGCGAACGGTGCCACGAAGGTTTCTGCCTGCCACATGAGAATTGCCCAGGTAATGAACATGAACCCGCCTGCGTAAATGAAGGCGAACTTGAGGGTTTCCTTGACGCGGCTGTTGAGGCGGGCGCCGTAGTTGTAGCCGATAATCGGCTGCGTTCCGTGGACAAATCCGAGGAGCGGCAAGATGATAATCGAAATGATGCTGTTCGTGATGCCGAATGCGGAAATCGCCATGTCGCCCCCCGAAAGGGCTCCGGTCGCCTTGACGCTGATGTTTCCGTAAGTGGTGAGGCTCCAGGCCAAAATCGCGTTCATCAGGCTGTTGCAAATCTGCATCACGGAAGGCGGCAGGCCGAGAATGTAAATCTTGCGGACATAGGCTGCACGGAGTTTCATGTGGCGCCAGCGAATGTGGATAGGCGCTGTTTTCTTGACGAAAAACTGCGTGATGAGTGCCGAGGCGACAAGCTGCGAGGCGATGGTCGCCCAGGCGGCGCCTTCGATACCCCAGTGGAATTTCATGATAAAGAGGTAGTCGAGGATAATGTTCGTGACGGCTCCCGCGATTTCACGGAACATGGCCGTTTTGGGGTGTCCCATCGAACGGATAAAGTGGTTCATGCCGGGGGCGATTGTCTGGAACGCGGCGCCGCACAGCAAAATGCGCATGTAGCTGCTGGCAACCGGCAAAGTCTGCTCGCTTGCACCGAACAATTTCAGGAGCGGCACCATGAAAATTTCGCCGAGCGTGAATGTCCCAAGCGCCATTAGGATAAGCAACGAGAAAGAGGTGTTCAGGATAATGCTTGCCTGGA